>ERZ506869.488-NODE-488-length-10641-cov-5.28557_pt1 | contig 10641 bp, 7 predicted proteins | sample MGYA00513976_ERZ506869 | MGnify/ENA metagenome assembly ERZ506869 | reverse complement strand
GGCATGATCTTGGCTGCAAAATACGCGAGAGAACACCAGATTCCATACTTTGGAATCTGCCTCGGAATGCAGATCGCCGTAATCGAATATGCAAGAAATGTTGTCGGAATCAAAGATGCAAATTCCGGTGAATTTGACGAGCAGTGTAAGCATAAAGTGATCAACTTCATGCCCGGACAAAATGACAACATCGACAAAGGCGGCACATTAAGGCTTGGCGCTTATCCATGTAACATCCAGGCAGGAACAACTATGCATCGCTGCTACGGTGTTGACACAATCAGCGAACGTCATAGACACCGCTATGAATTTAACAATGACTATCGAGAACAGATCACTCTTTCCGGTCTGACAGTCAGCGGTACTTCGCCTGATGGAAGACTTGTTGAGACCGTTGAAATTACTGACCGACCATTCCATGTCGGTGTTCAATATCACCCGGAATTCAAAAGCCGCCCGAACAGACCACATCCTCTCTTCAAAGGATTTATTCAGGCAGCTCTCTCACATCAAAGCGGAGGTAATTTATGAGTATACACGAAGAATGCGGGGTATTCGGCGTCATCTCACCAAAACCTGTAGACGTCGCTAATATTTCTTATTACGGGCTATACGCCCTGCAACACAGGGGACAAGAAAGCTGTGGAATCGTTGTGAACGATGACGGCGTATTTGTCTCCCACAAAGACCTGGGGCTGGTCGGCGATGTTTTTTTAAATGATATCCTGTCATCGCTCCCATCCGGCACCATGGCGGTCGGTCATGTCCGCTATGGCACAACCGGCGGAACAAACCGAAATAACTGTCAGCCGATTGAAGTCAACCACCAGAAAGGACGGATGGCGCTTGCGCACAACGGTAATCTGTCAAATGCCGCCAAACTCAGAAATGAACTGGAATTATCCGGTGCCATTTTCCACACTACGAGCGATACGGAAACAATCGCCTACATCGTCACCCGCGAACGGCTGAATGCACCTTCCATCGAAGATGCACTCAGCCGCGCGATGAATACGTTGGACGGAGCCTACTCTCTCGTACTGATGTCACCACAAAAATTAATCTGTGCAAGAGATCCTTATGGTTTTCGACCGCTCTGCTATGGGCAGACTCCTGACGGCACATATATCGTCGCTTCTGAATCCTGCGCGATCAAAGCAGTGGGCGGAGAAGTCATTCGGGATGTGGAACCGGGTGAAATCTTAGTCTTTTCCAAACATGGTGTAGTTTCCCGCAAAGAACATTGTAATCAAAAAGAAAAACGGCTCTGTATTTTTGAATACATTTATTTTGCACGCCCGGATTCGGTCATTGACGGTATTTCCGTTCATGCTTCCCGTGTACTTGCCGGAAAAATTTTGGCACAGACACACCCAATCGACGCAGACATCGTCATTGGTGCGCCTGATTCCGGACTGGATGCCGCCCTTGGATTTAGTCAGGAATCTAAAATTCCATACGGTATCGGTCTGATTAAAAACAAATACATCGGCAGAACTTTCATCTCTCCCGGACAGGGAGCAAGGCTTGACAGTGTAAAAATCAAACTCTCTGCCGTGGAGGAAAGTATCCGCGGGAAGCGTGTCGTGCTAATTGACGATTCCATTGTCCGCGGAAACACAATCGGGCGTGTTGTCCAACTGTTGCGCAATGCAGGTGCAAAGGAAGTACACATCCGTATTTCTTCTCCGATGTTTTTACATCCTTGTTATTATGGCACAGATATTGATTCAGAAGATCATCTGATTGCCTGCAAACATACGGTTTCCGAGATTGCTGAGATTATCGGTGCAGACTCTCTTGGATATTTTCCATTAGAAAAACTTAGAGAGCTTACGTCTCACTGCAGCTTTTGCAGCGCCTGCTTTGACGGCTGTTATCCTACCGCCATCCCAGATGACACACGAAAAGACCGTTTTGAAAAACGTTTATCAGATATAAAGGAGTCCTCAAAATGATCATGGAATATAATAGAAAACTAATTTTAGAGGACGGACAGGAATATTATGGATACGCCTTTGGCGACACTGACGACAGCGTGTGTGAAATTGTCTTCAACACCTCAATGGTCGGCTATCAGGAAATCCTGTCTGATCTGTCTTACACCGGACAGGCTGTCGTAATGACTTATCCACTGATAGGAAATTACGGAATGGCAAAAGATGATTATGAGACCATCACACCAACCATCGGTGCTCTCATTGTAAGAGAATATAACGACGTTCCCTCTAACTTCCGAAGCGAATCAACACTTGGGAAAGTTATGAGCACCTATAAGATCCCCGGTATTTACGGTATCGACACCCGCAGACTGACCCGCTCTATACGCGATCATGGCTCGCAAAAGGTTCTGTTGACAGACGTAAAAACACCTGTTGAGAAAGGGCTGAACATCTTAGCCGCTACAGCGCTTGCACATGATTCAGTCGCTCGCGTAAGCTGTCAGCAAACGCTGGTCTATCCAGCAGATACCGAAAAGTTCCATATTGTTGCAATCGACTGTGGTATCAAAATGAATATCATTCGTTCTCTCAATGCACGTGGCTGCAAAGTGACATGCGTTCCGTGGAACACGCCTGCAGAAGTGATTGAAACGCTCTCTCCTGACGGCATCTTTATCTCTAATGGACCCGGGGATCCAACCGACGTACCACAGACGATTACAGCTATAAAAAAATTAATCGGTAAATATCCGATTTTCGGAATCTGCCTCGGACATCAGATCATTTCACTTGCCTATGGTGCCAAAACTTATAAATTAAAGTTTGGACATCGCGGTGGGAACCATCCGGTAAAAAATTTAAAAACGAATAAAATTGAGATTACATCGCAGAATCACTCCTATGCGGTTGATGCAGACAGTCTCTTAGAGACACCGCTTTCTGTGACACACATCAATCTGCTCGACCAGACAGTAGAAGGCGTAGTATGCGAAAGAGATCGTGTATTCAGCGTTCAATATCATCCGGAAAGTGCTCCTGGTCCACAGGACAGCACCTATTTGTTTGATCAATTTATTACACTTATCAAGGAGGGATGCCAACATGCCGAAAAGAACAGATCTTAAAAAAATACTTGTCATTGGTTCCGGTCCGATTGTCATCGGTCAGGCGGCGGAGTTTGACTACGCAGGAACACAGGCATGCCTCGCTCTCAAAGAAGAAGGATACGAGGTTGTTCTCTGCAATTCCAATCCTGCCACAATCATGACAGATACTTCCATCGCCGATAAGGTTTACATGGAACCTCTCACACTGGAATATGTGGCAAAAATCGTTCGCTACGAACGCCCAGACGCCATCTTGCCTGGTATTGGAGGGCAGACCGGACTCAACCTTGCCATGCAGCTTGAAAAAAAGGGAATTCTGGCGGAATGTCGCACAGAACTTCTTGGAACAAAAATCAGCAGTATCGAACGTGCCGAAGACAGGGAGCTCTTCAAAGAGCTCTGTGAAGAACTCGGAGAGCCCGTACTTCCATCCGACATTGCAAGTTCTATCGAGGAGGGATTGAAGGTAGCAGAAAAAATCGGATACCCCCTTGTTCTTCGCCCTGCCTTCACACTTGGCGGTACCGGCGGCGGTTTTGCAGATAACGAGGAGGAACTCGTGGCACTGATGAAAAATGCCTTATCTCTATCGCCGGTTCATCAAGTTCTTATCGAAAAAAGTATCAAAGGGTATAAAGAGATTGAATATGAAGTGATGCGCGACAGCAATGACACTGCCATCACAATCTGTAACATGGAAAATCTAGACCCGGTTGGTATCCATACCGGTGACTCTATTGTAGTCTGCCCTTCGCAGACACTTACGAACAAAGAATACCAAATGCTGCGCTACAGCGCCTTAAAAATTATTCGGGCGCTTGGCATCGAGGGCGGATGCAACGTACAATTTGCACTGGATCCACATTCTTTCCAATACTATTTGATTGAAGTAAATCCACGTGTATCCCGTTCCTCTGCGCTTGCCTCAAAAGCGAGTGGATACCCAATTGCCCGCGTTTCGGCTAAAATCGGTATTGGCATGACATTAGATGAGATACCACTTGCAAATACACCGGCTTCTTTTGAGCCTGCTTTAGACTATGTCGTGACAAAAATGCCACGTTTTCCATTTGACAAATTCGCCGATGCAGACAACTCACTCTCTACCCAGATGAAAGCAACCGGCGAAGTCATGAGCATCGGAAGAACTGTAGAAGAAAGCCTTCTGAAAGCTGTTCGTTCGCTTGAGATCGGACTTTTTCACCTGTATGACGCAAAATTCGATGATATGACGGAAACGCAATTGCTCGATTATATTCAGATTGGCACTGATGACCGTATCTATGCCATCGCCCAAATGCTGCGCCTTGGCTGTGATATTGACCGCATTCACTCTGTTTCTGCCATTGATGCGTTCTTTCTTCAAAAGCTTTCTCATATCGTTCAGATGGAGCAGCTTCTTCAGGAACATCCTGGCGACAGCAAGTTTTTGAAAATGGCAAAACAAACCGGATTTTCTGATAAAGAGATTGGTCTGCTTTGGCAAATGGACGAGAAGGATATCTTTCATATCAGAAAGCAGCACGGCATCCTTCCTGTCTATAAAATGATTGACAGCTGTGCCTCTGAATTTGACAGTTATATTCCTTATTTTTACTCTACCTACGAAGAGGAAAACGAGTCCATTGTATCAGACAAGCACAAGATCATCGTACTTGGCTCCGGTCCGGTTCGTATCGGACAAGGTGTAGAATTTGATTATTCCACAGTACATGCTGTTCAGACGATTCAGTCTGCCGGCTATGAGGCAATTATTATTAACAATAACCCTGAAACCGTCTCCACTGACTACACCTGCTCAGATAAGCTTTATTTTGAACCACTCTGCGTGGAAGATGTCATGAATATCATTGAGCTTGAACAGCCAGACGGCGTGATCGCCACCCTCGGCGGACAGACGGCGATCAACCTTGCAGAGCCGCTCCGGGCAAGAGGGGTAAATATTATCGGAACTAACTGCGATGCAATTGAGCGTGCTGAAAACCGTGATTCCTTTGAAAAGCTCCTCGCCTCTTTACATATTCCACAGCCAAAGGGACAGGCAGTCACAAGTATCGAAGACGGCGTAAGAGCCGCAAACGAGATTGGTTATCCGGTACTTGTGCGCCCAAGCTTTGTACTCGGAGGAAGAGCGATGCAGATTGTCGCAAAAGAAGAGGCTCTTCGGAATTATTTAAAAACTGCAGTAGAGATCAACGAGGAAAAACCAGTACTTGTAGATAAATACATCCGCGGAAAAGAAGTGGAAGTAGATGCTGTCTGCGATGGAAAAAATGTGTTTGTACCGGGTATTATGGAGCTGGTGGAACGTACCGGAGTCCATTCCGGAGACTCTATCAGCATTTATCCAACGCACAGTATTTCTGAGAAAGTAAAAGAAACGATTCTTGACTACACACAAAAACTGGGACTTGGCATCGGAATCATCGGACTGTTCAATATCCAGTTTATTGTCGATGAATTCGAAAACGTCTATATTATAGAAGTGAACCCAAGATCCTCCAGAACGGTACCATTTTTATCGAAAGCAACCGGATACAGCCTTGCAGATATCGCGACCCTTGCAATACTTGGCAAAAGTCTTCCGGAACAAGGTATTCATACTCTCTACCCAAAAGAGAAAGAACGTTTTTATGTAAAAGCACCTGCGTTCTCTTTCTCAAAATTACACGGTATGGATGCCTATCTGTCACCGGAGATGAAATCAACCGGAGAGGCAATTGGATACGACAATAAACTGCACCGCGCAATGTATAAGGCAATGATTGCTTCCGGAATCAAAGTACAAAACTACGGTACTGTCGTTGTGACACTCGCCGACGAAGATAAAGAGGAGGCACTGCCACTGGTAAGGCGTTTCTACGATATGGGATTTAATATCGAAGCAACTGTTGGCACCGCACTCTTTTTGAAAGAGCAGGGTATTCGAACCCGTATCCTGCGCAAGCCATCTGAGGGCAGCGAAGAAGTACTTGATTCTATTCGCGCCGGATATGTCAGCTACGTCATCTGTACACGTGCCATCCTTTCCGGTATCCACTATGAAGATGGTGTTGCAATTCGTCGATGTGCCTCCGAAAACAATATTACCATGCTCACCTCACTTGACACCGTGCGCGTACTGCTCGATGTCCTGGAGGAAGTAACTATCGGTATCTCGACAATTTAGAATAAATAAGACAGTGACCGAAAGGTGATAAAAGCCCTTCGGTCACTGTCTTTCTATTTAAAAATACTCCCTCTAGTGGAAATAGTGATCTCCAATCAACTGACCATAATTTCCATTTCCGAAATATAATGCATCTCCAATTGGGTTATATCCTGCAAGTGCATCAGCTGCTACCTGATAACATTCTGCCGGGATATTGCCACTTGCCAATACTCTGTCAAGCTTTCCTGTGATTGCCGGACCAAACTGTCCTGCCTGATAAATAACCTCTCTGATTGAGTTCGGGAAAGACCCGCTTCTTACACGGTTCAAAATAACCGCCCCAACCCCTACTTTTCCATCGTGTGGCTGGTTCCCTGCCTCACAGTAAATAATTGCTGCCAATAATGTCTGGTCGTCTGCGGACGCTGACATTGCCTCATCATATCTTACACTGCTTCCTGACTGTCTTGCAGCTTCTTCTGCAGCCTTTCTGGCAGCTTCTTCCTCTGCCGCTTTCTTTGCTGCTTCCTCGGCAGCAATCTCTTCCAACGTCTTTGCATCCTGCGGATTTGTCATATCAATCGCTGCTGCTCTTGCTACTGCGTCTGACCCAAATGCAAGCATTTCATTTTTTACATATCCTACAACCGAACCTGAAGAAACCTTTGACCATACATCTCCTCTTTCTTCCACAGTCAAGATTGTATTTGTATACATCTTTCCGACTACTTCACCGCCATCAACTGCCTCCGCAAGCACATCCGCTTCTGACTCTACATTTGCCAGCGCTTTTCCATGCCACACCTGTGTAGCCTCCGCAACTGCTGCTGTCTCCGGAATTTCATTCCATGTCTCCGCTAATGGTGAAATTGTCGTTTCGTGATTTATTGTTTCGATTGGCTGAGCATCAGATTGTGTATCAGCTGCCAAACTGCCGAACTCTGTGGTAAACACCATACAAGCTGTCAGCGCGAAGCTTATAATCACTCTCTTTTTCTCTCGTCTCATAAATTACCTCCTGGTTTGTTGCAATAACCTTACTGACTATTACAATAGTATACGTATTTAATTCATTTTTATTACAAATGTTACGTATTTGTTACATCTTTCAAACACAAGTGATATCCTAACATCTATTTGCCAACCTGTCAACCCCTAAAAAGAAAAAAAGGTTTATCGCCTTTGGCGATAAACCTCAAACATCAATATTGATGCGGCAATTGCCGCATTGAGCGATTCTACTTTTCCCTGCATCGGAATCTGAACCCAGACATCCGCTTTTTCTGCCACTTCGTCTCTCAGTCCATTTCCCTCATTTCCAATGAGAATTGCTGTCCCTGACTGATAATTCTCCTTGTCATAAGTATTTTTTCCCTTAAGATGCGCCGCATAAGTTGTGACCTTTTTCTTTTGAAATTTATCCAAAAGCGCCAACAGATCATCCACATACACAAACGGCACACGATAAATCGATCCCATTGTAGAGCGAATTGTCTTCGGATTATAAATATCCACACAGTCACTGCTCATAAAAACGGCCGTCACTCCGGCTCCTTCCGCTGTCCTGACAATCGTCCCTAAATTTCCTGGATCCTGTAGGTTATCCAGCACGATAAAGTGCGGATTTTCCTTGGAAATCAGGTCCTCTATCTCGTATTTTCGCTGCTTTACAACACATAATATCCCCTGCGGTGTCTTTGTGTCAGACACATGTTGAAATACCTTGTCCGCTAACACTTCCACTGGGAATCTCTCCAAATGTAATTCTTCTTTCTTCTTATTATAAAGTGATTCAGAAACATATACTTTTTTTACTTGATCTTGCGGCACTTCCATGAACATCCGAAGTCCTTCTACAATAAATACCTGTTCCTCATTTCTCACCTTACTTTTCTTTTGTAACTGTAATAAATTTTTTACTTGCGGATTGCTTGTACTTGTAATCATATTCCCTATTCCTTTTTCAACTTTTGTAATGCTTCGTTCGAACCGATCAATATCACGATTAGATTCTTATTAAACGGCCGCTGCGGATTAATTGTAACATCTACAACACCATTTTCAATAGTTCCTACTACATTAATTCCGTATTTTTCACGAATTTGAAGGTCAACAAGCCTTTTCCCAATCCATTCATCCGGAATTTCTATTTCCACCAGACTGTAATCCGGCGACAGCTCTATCCAGTCAGCAAAATTACCTGACACCATCGTTCTTGCAATACGGCGTCCCATCTCCTTTTCCGGATGGACGACAGCATCTGCCCCTACTTTTTTTAATACGGTCGCATGAAGACTGCTCTGTGCTTTTGCAAGTACATATGGTATTCCAATCTCCTTTGCCATGATCGTAGCCATAATACTTGTTCCAAAGTTTTCAGAAATTGCAATCACTGCGCCATCCAGATTTCTTGCTCCCAGTGATTTTATCACTTCCGGATCCTCAATATTGGCGCACATTGCATATGATACCTTGTCTGCGATTTCCTGAATTTTTTCCATGGAATTGTCCACCACAACCACTTCACATCCCAGATTTTCCAATCCGAGCGCAAGATGCTTCCCAAAATTTCCCAAACCAAATACTGCATATTGTTTTCTCATATTCTGCTCCTATCCAACCATGATTCTCTTTTCCGGTAATTCTCTTGTGAACTCTTTCGGGTTTTTCTTTCCCCCAAATACCAATGCAATTGTAATCGGACCGATACGTCCCACATACATTAAACTCATCACCACAAGTTTACTCCCAAATCCAAGACTTGGTGTAAGATTTGCCGAAAGCCCCACTGTACCAATTGCTGATACTGCCTCATATAACAGATCCAAGAAATCCTTCCCCGGTTCAAATATCGTAAGCATTGTCACTCCCGCCGTCAGAAACAGAAGTGCAAGCATTACCACTGCAAAGCCCGTCCTAAAATTCTCCACCGGAATTCTTCTGCCAAAACACTCTGTATCACGTCTCCCATAGACAACCGTCATACATGTCAAAATGAGCATTGCCGCAGTCGTAGTCTTGATACCGCCGGCCGTTCCTGCAGGAGATCCTCCAATGAACATTAAAATACACGACAAGAACTTACTTCCTGCCGTCAATCCATCCTGACTTACCGTTGCAAATCCCGCTGTCCTCGTGGATACCGAATGAAATGCCGATGCCATGATCTTTTCTCCGAATGATAGATTCCCTATCGTCTTCGCATTGTCATATTCCAATGCAAACACAAACACGGTTCCTGTTATAATCAGCAAAACTGTCATCGTAATCGCCAGCTTCGAATGAAGAGATAATCTGGTAAAAAATTTACTCCACACAAGTTTTTTCGCTTTTACTTTCTTAAAATTTCCAATCAGGTCATTCCATACTGTAAAACCGATTCCTCCGGCTATAATCAACATCATTGTCGTCAGATTGATAACCGGATTACGAACATACTGCGTAAAGCTTCCATCTCCTAAAATATCAATTCCTGCATTACAAAACGCCGAGACAGAATGAAATATTGCATATGCAACCCCCTTCAGCGTTCCAAATTCAGGTACAAACACAACTGCAAAAAGAAGCGCGCCGATTCCTTCTACTAAAAAAGTACCTTTGATAATCTTTAGTACAAACGCCACAATTCCGGACAGTGTATTCAGATTATAGCTCTCCTGAATAATCACCCGCTCCCGCACTGTGATTTTTCTTTTTAAGATAATAAAAAAACCAGTCACACACGCGATTACACCCAGTCCACCGATTTGAATCAAAATCAAAAGAATGACTTTTCCAAATACCGTAAACTGTACCGCCGGCACAACTGTTACAAGTCCGGTTACACAGACTGCGCTTGTTGCCGTAAAAAGCGCATCTATAAAACGAATCGGCTGTGTATTAGAAATCGGCAATGTTAATAAAATCCCACCAAGGAAAATGGTCGCGATAAATCCCATTGCCAATAACTGCATCGTGCTGAACCTGATTTTTTTAAGCGATGAATATTCCATAGCGTTCCCTTCTTAATTATACTTTAAATCGGTATCCAACGCCCCATATAGTCTCGATATACTGTGGTTTCGACGTATCAAATTCTATCTTCTCACGGATCTTTTTAATGTGAACCGTAACTGTTGCAATGTCTCCAATCGATTCCATATCCCATATCTCGCTGAATAATTCATCTTTTGTATATACATGATTTGGGTGTGAAGCCAAAAATGTAAGCAGATCAAATTCTTTTGTCGTAAAAGGCTTCTCCTCACCATTCACCCACACACGTCTCGCCGTCGTATCAATCTTCAGTCCACGAATCTCGATCACCTTGTTTTCTTCTGCTGCGCTTCCAATCAAACGGTCATAACGTGCCATATGCGCCTTCACACGGGCAACTAACTCACTAGGGCTAAACGGCTTTGTGATATAATCGTCTGCTCCAAGACCAAGTCCTCGGATCGGA
>ERZ506869.439-NODE-439-length-11538-cov-4.34895_pt1 | contig 11538 bp, 16 predicted proteins | sample MGYA00513976_ERZ506869 | MGnify/ENA metagenome assembly ERZ506869 | reverse complement strand
TTGAATTTTTTATTTCTCTAGTAATTTTTTTAAATTATTTTACTTTCTTATTTTTATCTCAGCTTCTGTTGGCATAATTGAATCTTCATTTATAATCTCTCCAATTTCATCAGCAATAACAAAACCTGATTTGACATTTTTTAATGATTTTATATATCCTTTTATATCAGCTTCAACACTTGAATATTCAAATGATAAATCAGTTTCTTCCATAACACAATTTATCAATTTTAAATTTTCACAATAACATAGAGGTTGGGTACCAATTATTTTACAGTTAATTAAAGTTAGATTTTTAGAAAACCACCCTAAATACTCTCCTTTTATAACGGAATCTCTCACTGTAATATTCTCACTATGCCAAAAAGCATCCTTTGTATCTAAATTACAATTAATAATATCTAAATTTTTAATATATTGGAAAGAGTATTTTCCTTTAAAATTAACATTTTCTAATTTAACATCAATTGAATCCAACATAAAATATTCAGACTCAATATTTGTATCTTTTAAAAATATATTCTTACACTTCCAACCAAACTCCTGTGAAACTATATCTGAATTTTCAACCTTTATATTTTTACACTCTCTTAAACATTTTATACTATTTATTTTACTATTTTTAATTTCACCATCTATTGAATACCAAATAGGAGCTCTTGATAACTCATCTAAATTAGAATTTTCTAAAATAAATTTTCTATTGTGCCACATAGGATAACGAAGAGAAAAATTACAACTTTTTACAACTACATTTCTTGCTTCTTTTAGAACAGACTCCCCATCTTCTATTCCAGCAAAATTACAATTTATTACCTCTGTATCTTTTAAATTATATAGAGCTCTCTCCTTATCAAAACTTGAATTTTCGATTTTATTCATTAAATTCATCTCCTTATTCTCTATTGAAAACTTAAATTTTTTTTAATATTTTCTAAAAATAGTGAAACAGTTGGAGAAAAAATCTGATTTTTTCTCCAAATAATAATAGAATTTGTAATTTTTTTAGGACTTAAAGGAATAAATTTAATATTTTCATTATTATGGATGCCCAAAGCCCCATCTAAACATATTGCATATCCTAAATCTTTTTCAACTAAAAAAATAGCATTTGAAAATAAATTATAAGTGGCTAAAATATTGGGAGTTAATTCCATTGTACTAAACCAATGTAAAATTTCTTTTTGGGCAGCTCCTCTTTTAGGAAGAATAAGATGAGAATCTTTTATTTTTTCTAAAGTTAGAGTTTTACTATTAGATAAACTATTTTTTTTATTTAAAAGGACACCCCAAGTTTCATCTTTAGCTATTCTTATATATTCATATCTTAAAAGTTGTAAAGGTTCCAATAAAATTGCTAAATCAATTAGTCCTTTATTTAATTTTTCTTCTATATCATCAGCTGACCCATTATATAAATCAAAAGTTACCTTAGGATATTCTTTTGTAAATTTTGCAATTTCATCTACTAAAATATTAGTACCTAAAGATTCAGCACAGCCTATAGTTATAGTTCCTACTATCTCATTTTTAGATGACAAAAAACTTTTTTTTAATTTTTCAGATAATTCTACTATTTCACTTGCATATTGTTGAAATAGTAGTCCTTCACTTGTTAAAATAATACTTTTCTTATTTCTAATAAAAAGTTGTGTTTTTAATTCTTCTTCTAGTTCCATAAGTTGCCTACTCAAAGTAGGTTGTGTAATATTTAGAAATTCAGCTGCTTTTGTTATGCTTTTCTCTTGTGCAACAGCTAAAAAATATTTTAATACACGCAGTTCCATTAAATTATCTCCTAATCTTTAATCTATCCTTTCAATTTTTACAATTGAAGCATTATTAATGTTTTTTAAATTTTCAAATCCCTTTTCGATTCTTCCTAAAGGAATTAGTCCATTAGAATTTCTAAAATCTTTTATAAAGAAAGCTAGATTTCCCCATGGAGAGTAATAAGTTAAATCATAAGTTTTAGGACTACAACTTCCTGGAGCATTACTAATATCTAACTCCTTAGGAAGATAACTAATTTTTTCTGTACTTCCATAGTTTTCAAATTTTAAATCTAAAGGTAATTGATTTAATAAACTTCTTGATGCACTGTTATCGTCTAAACCAACAACTATCTCTTGATTATTGAAAGTTAATCTTATTCTGCTCATAATTTTCTCCTCACTATAACTTATTATTGATAAAAATATTGTTAAACATACAATTAAAATTTTTTCATATTTCCCCTCTCTATACTACATTCCCACCTTTTTGTTTTCCATTCTGAGCCATCACTCCTACTAAAGAGTGTGGAAGATATAGTTCTTCTAAGTATGAGATATCCTCATTAGTTAGCTTTAAATCTACAGCTTTTACCATTCCCTCTACTTGAGAAAGTTTTGTTGCTCCTACAACTGGTGCAGTTACCTTTGTAAGTAACCAAGCAAGGGATATCTCTGTCATTGAAACATTATATTTTTTTGAAAGCTCAGTAACTCTATCTATTATAAGTTGATCTATCTCTGCTGTTTTATCATACTTAAACTTTGCATAACTATCTTCTAACAACCTTTTAGATGTTTCGTTCTTTTGTTTTGCAAGACGTCCACCAGCTAATGCACTATATGGAGTAAGTGCTATATTTTCAGAGTTATAAAATGGAATCATCTCTCTTTCCTCTTCTCTTGCTATAAGATTGTAATGCCCTTGCATAGAAACAAATTCAGTCATTCCATTAGCTCTAGCAAAATAGTTAGCCTTCGCCAACTGCCAAGCAAAACAATTTGAAATTCCTATAGCTCTAGCTTTTCCAGATTTTACTATATTATGTAGCCCATCCATAATCTCCTCTATTGGAGTATGGTAATCCCACATATGATAGATATATAAGTCCACATAATCTAAACCTAAATTTTTAAGACTATTATCTATGTAATTTTCTATATGTTTTTGTCCTGATATATTTTTTTCTATCTCTTCTACTGTTCTAGGAGTAAATTTAGTGGCTATTACATAATCTTCACGCTTAGCAAAATCACGAAGAGCCTTTCCTACATATTCTTCACTTGTGCCATTTTGATAGACAGGTGCTGTATCAAAAAAGTTAATTCCTAAGTCTAGAGCTGATTTTATTATTTTTCTTGTTTCTTCTTCATCAATAGTCCAACTATGTTGCCCTGTTTGAGCATTCCCAAATCCCATACAACCCATACAAATAGATGATACTATTAAATCTGAATTTCCTAACTTTTTATATTTCACAATTATCTCCTCCTAAAATATTAATACCCTATCTCATTTAACCAATTTTTAATTCTCTCTTGTCCCTTTGGAATATCATTTCTATAAATACCAATTACATTTGATTCTAAATTTATATCTTTTGGAAGAACCTCTCTAATATCTCTTACACTGCGAGCAAGTCCCCCTGTTCCATGAGAACAAAATAGAATAATTTTCTTACTTGATAAATCGTTGTTTTCTATGAATGAAAATATTACCATTGGAGCTGTATACCACCAGTTTGGATATCCTATAAAAACAGTATCATATTTTTAGATATCCTCTACCTGAGTTTCTAATTTTGGTCTTGCTCCATCAGCCTTTTCATCTGAAGCCCTATCTAAACATTCATCATAAATACTTGAGTAAGGCTCTTTGACTTTTATTGAAAATAGTTCTCCTCCAACTTCTTCTTGAATCCAATTGGCCATTTTAGCCACATTTCCTGGAAGAAGAACACTGGCTGAAGTAACTGCATCTACATCTACTTGTGAAGGATTTGTTACCACTGTATTTTCTGCCCAAGTAAAATATGCTATCAATATTTTACTATCTTCTTTCCCATAAATAAAAGAAAAATTTAATAAAATAGTTATTATTATGAATATAAATCTTTTATACATCTTTCTCCCTCCCTTTTTTTATTACAAGAAATTTTATATAGTAATTTGTTATTGCTATACAAGTCCCCATTATAGAAAAATACTCAAAGAATACTGACAAAGGTGCTTGTTCAAAATCAAAGAATACAAATTGACTTCTTAAAGTCATATATGAAAATAGATTTAATTTAAAAAAAACATAGACTCCATATAAAGAGATAAACACTCCTAAATATTTTAAAATAATATTCAATTTATACCTATTTTTTAAAATTTTTTGAAACATTCCACTTATCATACCCCAATGCATATCTAGATGTACTGACATCAAGATAAATCCCCAATATCCAGCAAACATATGGATAAGTCTTGCTGTAGATGTCCTTATATCTAAGTTCAGAAATCTAAATACATATTTTGACATAGCTATTCCACTTATAGCTGAACTCAAAATAAGAAATAGTATTAAAAAATTTATGACAGTTTGTAATATACGAAATTTATTATATTTTCCTCTTAATAGATTTACATACCACATCTTATTTAAAAATATATGTATTAAAAATAACAAAGTCATTCCTGTCCCAAGCCATTCATGCCCTGCTTCTCCTGTAACTTGATAAGACATCAATAGTAACAATGAGATTGTCATTGCCAGGTCTATTCCCATTCTAAAAATCATTCTCGGTGCCATACTTTACCTCATCTTATTTAGAATAATTGAGTTCTTCAAGCCATTCTGTAACATCAGCTTCTGCTCTCATTGCTCTTCTTCCATTGATACTCACTCCTTCCAATATAGTAGCATTTGGCTCAAGAGATTTTATCGTGGATACAGTATTTGAAAATCCACTTCCCCCAGAAGTTACAAATGGAATTATTGTTTTTCCAGAAAAATCATACTCTTCAAAAAAGCTATACATAGCCATTGGCATATCATACCACCAGTTTGGAAAGCCAATGAAAATAGTGTCATAATCATTAAAGTTTTCTATATGATTTACAAGTTGAGGACGATAATTTCTATTTTGTTCATTTCTTCCTCTATTAACTGTTTCATCATAATCAGCTGGGTATTTATCAGCTACAAGAATAGGATATATATCTCCTCCCACTTTTTCATTTATTATATTAGCAACTACTCCAGTATTTCCTGTATTTTTACCATTCCATACTTGAATACTTGCTGAGGCAGATGCATCTACTCCAACTGGTAAATTAGCATTTTCAAAATAACTAAAATAAACGACTAGGGGGTTTTCAGCAGCTAAAACAGACTTCCCTACAATTATAATTGCTCCTAATACTAATAGATTTTTTAAAAATTTTTTCATTTTATCTTTCCTCCTTAATCTAACTTTCAATTATTTTATCACTTTCTCTAACTTTACTTCCATACAGAGCTAAACCATTCTCTACAACTGAAAATTTACATATCTCTTTTAAATCCTTTTCACTATGTCCCATTCCACTACCCTCATGAGTACAGAATGGTTTTATAATTTTTCCACTTAAATCTTTTTCTTCTAAAAAACTAAATACAGCTGTTGGCATGGTTCCCCACCAATTTGGGTAACCAATATATATAGTTATATAGTCTGATAAATCAATGTTTTCTTTTATTTCTGGTCTAAATCCACTACTTAACTCTTTTTTAGCTAAATCCACAGTTTCATTGTAGTCCACTGGATAAGATTGAACTGTCTTTATTTCAAAAATATCACAGTTCAGCAATTTTTGAATTTTCTCAGCCACTATTTTAGTATTTCCTTCTGATATGTTTACTATTCTCCCATTTATATAGTTTTCTCCAACATGTGAAAAATAAACTACTATTGTTTTACTCATAACACTCCCCTTTTTATATTTTATTAAAAAGAGGTTCTAGTGAACCTCTAAATAATTTATTTTAAAAACTGTTGTATATTATCTGCTTTTTCATTTCCTAACTTAGCTTTTAAAACTTCTACTATTCCATTTAATTCTTCATTAGTTACTCCAACATTTCTACTAATTCCAATATGAGCTTGAAGTTGAGGATTTACTCCATCCATTGAAGCAAGAGCTGCTACAGTTACAAGTTCTCTTGTTCTATAATCCAAAATATCTTGTCCAAAGATATCTCCAAATAGGTGTGCTTTTAAATATCTATCTGCCATAGGAGCAAATTCATATATTCCACCTTTTACTTCCATTCCAACTATCTCTGTTTGAACTTGAGTCCCATAAACTAATGAATTTCTGTCACTAGGGATAGGAGTAGATTCTCTTCCCACTTCTGTTGCCTTACCACTAGCTTTTCTTTCATCCACTGTATTAGAAAGTATACCTAAAGCATTTAAACTACGTGGAAACCCACAATAAGCATAAAGTTGAACCATAATCTCTTTTACTTCATTTACAGTAAGTCCACTATCAAGTCCAAGATTTATACTCTCCTTTAGTCCTTCTAAGTTTCCGTTTGCTGTAAAAGCTGAAATCTCTACAATACTTTTTTGTTTCTCGGTCATCTCTGACTCCCCCTTTGCAATATTTAATGTCCCAAAGATAAAAAATAAAGTAAGTAATATAATTTTTTTCATAAGCTACCTCCATCTTTATTTTTATTGTATGCCTTATTATAGTCCTATTTTTTTATATGTCCAATACTTATATTGTATTAGTATTAATGCTTTAAAAGCATTAATATCTAAATATATTATTTTTATAAAGCATACTACTTTGAGTCCACTCTAAGTCAAGCTATTATTTTTTTATTTTTTCTCTTGACTTAGAGTTAACTCTAAAGAGTATAATTCCAAATATAAAAGAAAAATTAGTAAAAAATAGTTATATTAACTTTATAGGAGAGAAATATAATGACAGAAGAAAAACTTAATCATAAAACTTTAAAAAAGGATGAGTTTGAAAAAATGAATATCTTTGGAATGGGAAATCCTAATGATGCCTATGCCAAATATTTTGTAGGAAACTCTTTTTTAAATCCACTTACTGAGATAGGAAGTTCTAGTGTCTTTTTAGCAAATGTTACTTTTGAACCTAGTTGTCGTAATAACTGGCACATTCATCATGCTACTAAAGGTGGAGGACAAATTTTAATATGTACAGCTGGAGAAGGTTGGTATCAAGAAGAAGGAAAAGAAGCTATCCCTCTAAAACCTGGTATGGTAATTACTATTCCAACTAATGTTAAGCATTGGCATGGAGCTAAAAAAGATTCTTGGTTTAGTCATATAGCTGTAGAAGTACCTGGAGAAAACTGTTCAAATGAGTGGTGTGAACCTGTAACTGATGAAGAGTATAATAAATTATCATAAAATATAATGGAGGTCTTAAAATGAAATTTGATTTTAATTACTATAACCCAACTAAAATTTATTTTGGAAAAACTGCTCTTAATAATTTAAAAGACGAGTTAAAAAATTATGGAGAAACTGTTCTTTTAGTATATGGAAAAAACTCTATAAAAAAGAGTGGACTTTATGATAAAGTCATTGAAATTTTAAAGGAATCTAATAAAAAAGTGGTAGAATTAGCTGGAATAAAATCAAATCCAACATATAATCAAATGATGGAAGGAGCAAGACTTGTTAGAGAAAACAATGTTGATTTAATTTTAGGAGTAGGTGGAGGTTCAGTTATAGATTGTTCTAAAGCTATATCTGTATCTGCATACTGTGATGGAGATGCTTGGGAAAAATATTGGATAAACTTTGAAGAGGTAAATAATAAAATTGTTCCAGTAGGAAGTATTTTAACAATGGCTGGTACTGGTTCTGAAATGAATGGTGGTTCTGTAATAACTCATGAAGAAAAAATGCTAAAAAATGGAAGAGTTTTTTCTCCTGAAGTTTATCCTAAATTTTCTATATTAAACCCTGAATATACTTATACAGTTCCTAAATATCAAATGATAAGTGGAATTTTCGATACCCTTTCTCACCTTATGGAACAATATTTTTCTGGAGATGACAATAACACTACTGACTATATTCTAGAAGGTGTTATGGAAGCCCTTATTGATAATGCTAGAGTAGCTTTAAAAAATCCTGAAGATTACGAAGCAAGAAGTAATATTATGTGGTGTACAACTATTGGTCTTAATACAATTACAGGAGTATCTAAAGCACAGGACTGGGAAGTTCATATGATAGAGCACCAACTTGGAGCATATACTGACTGTGCTCATGGAATTGGACTAGCTATCATCTCTATCCCTTACTATAAATATATTTACAAATATGGTTTAGATAAATTTGTAAGATTTGCTGAAAAAATATGGAAAGTTGAAAGTAAAAATCTAACTAAAGATGAGATTGCTCTTGCTGGAATTGAAAAACTTTCTGAATTTATAAAAGAGTTAGGTATCCCTACTACATTGAGGGAAGTAGGAACTACTGAAGATATGTTACCTAAAATAGCTAACTCTTCTGTAATTCTTGATGGAGGATACAAAAAATTAACTCCTGATGAAATTTTAACTATTTTAAAAGAAGCTTATTAATTATAAAATAATTTATTAAATAAAAAAGCTCAAGAGTGTTTTTAAAACTTTCAACATTCTTGAGTTTTTTATATTTACTATATCTTTTATTTTTTACTCTCTACATATGAAAATAATCTCTCTTCTAACCAATAGTGTTCTCCAAAAAATCTAGCATATCCCACATGTCCACCATATTTTGTAATCTGCAAAGTTATATACTTATTTCTTCTAGCTTCCTTTATGGGATAACAGCTCTCTGACATAATCGGGTCATCTTCAGCCATCAATATGAGGGTAGGTATCTTAATAAATGGTATAGACTTTTTAGGGCTTACTCTCTCATAGTAATCTAAAGCATCTCTATATCCATATTGTGGAGCTGTAAAAACATTATCAAACTCCTCTATTGTTTGGCATTTTAAAACAGTATCTACATTGATCTTATCTGGATAAATTGTAGATTTTTCTACTATCTTTTTCTTCAGCTTATCCATAAAATATTTAGTATAGATTTTATTTTCTTTCTTTAAAAAAGTTCTAGCACTTCCTAAAGGGTCGCAAGGGGCAGAAACAGCCATAGCACAATAAAGATTTTTAGGTAGTTCTTTTCTACTTCCTAAGTAATTTAATACAAGTCCTCCACCTAGACTAAATCCTGCTATTACAACTTTTTTATAGTCAGAAGTTTTTTTCAATACCTCTTCTAAATCCTCTATCTGTCCCATATTATAAAATTTTATCTTCTTATTTGCCTCTCCACTACACCCTCGATAATTCATAGCTAAGATATCCCAACCTCTTTCAGAAAAATACTTAGCCATTCCCTGTATATATTTACTTCTAGAGCTTCCCTCCAGCCCATGACACAATACTATTACATTATTACTTCCTCTTTTTATCCAATCTATGTCTAAAAAATCTAAATCTGGTGTATTTATTCTCTCTCTTCTATATTTTACCTCTATATTTCTAAAAATAGTTGGAAAACAAGTATTTATATGTCCATTTTTAAATAAAAAACTTGGTTTATAATCCAATTCAATCCCTCCAATTTATTACCATACTATTATATGGCAAAAAATAGATTTTTTCTAGAGTTTTCTCTTCCTTACTTGACTTTTTTTTATATTTCCTGTATCTTTTTATTATACAAATCATACAAGGTGAAATTATGAGCAGGAGAAAACTTTTTTTTATACTATTTCCTCTTTTTATAGGAGTTGGAATATATTTTCTATATAGAAGCAGAAACCTCTTCTACTTTAAAATTTTTACAACACATCCTCTTATCTATAGCTATGTTATAAAAATTAGAGATATAGCTTGGCTATATCGTAAACATTTTCCTCTTTGGAGTGTATATTCACTTCCAGATGGACTTTGGTTATTTTCTTTTGGGGCTATTCTCTTAATTGAGAGATTTTTTTATTCTTTTCACTTTATAGTTTTTACAGTAATTTATATTTTTATGGTAATTTTAGAAATTTTACAAAAATATTTTGGTGGACATGGAACTCTACTTGGAACTTTTGATAAATTAGATATACTTTTTTTTACTCTAGGCTATACTTTCATTGTGTTAATTTCATATTACCTTCACAAAAAAGATAAAAAAATTATAAAAGATATCAGTTTTATTAGTAAAAGAAAAGAATTTTCAGAAGATATTAAGTTTATAATCATCTTTACAATTTTAGGTATATTACCTAGTCTATTTTAAGACTAGGTTTTTTATTTGTTTTGTGCTAAAATATTTTTATCAAATATACAAGGGGGATAATTATGGATTTAAATTTTTTATTAGATGATGTTATAAAAAATAGAAGAGCTCTTCATCAAATACCAGAAACAGCTCTTACTGAATTTAAAACACAAAAATATTTAAAAGATTATCTTATCTCAATAGGACTAAATCCTCAAGAGATTTGTGAAACAGGGCTATATGTATATATTGAGGGAAAAGATAAAGAAAATTGTATCACCTTTCGTTCTGATATAGATGCTCTTGATATTTTAGAGGAAAACAATATTGAATTTGCCTCTAAACATAAAGGAAAAATGCACGCTTGTGGACATGATGGGCATATGGCTACTCTTTTAGGGTTCGCTAAGTATCTTACTACTATTCAACCACTAGAAAAAAGTGTACTTTTAATATTCCAACCAGCTGAAGAAGCTCCTGGTAGAGCTAAAGAGATATGTCAATCTGGACTTTTACAAAAATATTCTGTAAAAGAAGTCTATGGATTACATCTATTCCCAGAATTACCAGAGGGAACAATAGGAACTAGAGCTGGAGCTTTCTTCGCTCAACCTACTGTTATCCATGGAAAAATCACTGGAAAAAGTGGACATGGAGCTATGCCACATAAAGGAGTAGATGCTCTTCAAGCTTTTACTAAAGTTGTAGATGCATACCAAACTATAATCTCTAGAAATTTCTCTCCTTTTGAAACAACAGCTCTAACTATTGGTAAGTTCCAAGGAGGAAGTGCTTTTAATATTCTACCTGAAACAGTGGAGTTCTGGGGAACACTTAGAACATTTTCACAAGCAAACACAGATTTTGCTATAAAAAGAATTAAAGAGATACATAGAGGAATAGAGATAGCTTACAATGTAAAAATTGAAGAGAATCTTGAGGTTATGTATCCACCTGTTACAAATGATGAAAAGCTATATAATAAATTTTTAAAAACTATAGAGGGAATTCCTTGTGTAGAATATGAACCTCTTGCTATTGCTGAAGATTTTGCTTACTATCAACAAGAAGTACCTGGATTATTTGTTCTATTAGGTACTAGAAATGAAGAGAAAGGATTTACACAAGCTCTTCATAATTGTAGATTTAACTTTGATGAGAAAGCTTTACTTACAGGAATAGAAATGTTTGCTAAAATTTACCACAATTTTAAATAATAGTAAATTTTTGTAAAAATTTGTGATATAATTCTAGTAGATATAAATTAAAAGGTGGTTAAAAATGTTAAACAAAGGTATTGTTAAAAAAATTGATGGAAATAAAATTATTGTAAAACTTTATAAAGATACTGCATGCTCTCATTGTAGTGGTTGTAGTGGAGATAGTAAATATGGAAAAGATTTTGAATTTACAACTGATATGAAAGCTGAAATAGGAGATACTGTTACCTAGATCGGAAGAGCACACGTCTGAAC
>ERZ506869.418-NODE-418-length-12074-cov-5.11116_pt1 | contig 12074 bp, 8 predicted proteins | sample MGYA00513976_ERZ506869 | MGnify/ENA metagenome assembly ERZ506869 | reverse complement strand
CTGCCTTCTTCATCTCTTCCTGGGCGTGCATCATGCCGCCCTTGGCGATGGAGTGCATCTCGCAGGGGCTGTAGCCGATGATCAGGGACGGTCCGTCATAGGCCTCTGCCTCGGCGATGGCCTTCAGGGTCTGCATCGGGTTGGCACCCATGGCGACCTGGGCGACGTAGACGTAGCCATAGGACATCTCGATCTCGGCAAGGGACTTCTTCTTGGTGGTCTTGCCCGCAGCGGCGAACTGTGCGACCTGACCAAGGTTGGAAGCCTTGGAGGCCTGTCCACCGGTGTTGGAGTAGACCTCGGTGTCGAAGACGAAGACGTTCACGTTGTTGCCAGAGGCAAGCACGTGATCGAGGCCGCCGAAGCCGATGTCGTAGGCCCAGCCGTCGCCGCCGAAGATCCAGAAGGACTTCTTGGAGAGGAAGGACTTGTCTGCGAGGATTGCCTTGGAGGCGTCAGAGCCGTCTGCCTCGAGCTGTGCCACGTACTCGGCAGCGGCAGCCTTGGACTCGGCGGTCTTGTCCTTCGCGGCAAGCCATGCGGTCGCAGACTCCTTGAGGCTCTCGGGGATGCCCTCGGTCTCGATGAGCTGCTCGGTCATGGTAGCAAGACGGCCCTGCTCGGCATCATAGCCAAGCTTCAGGCCGAGGCCGTGCTCGGCGTTGTCCTCGAACAGCGAGTTGTTCCAAGCGGGGCCGTGACCCTCGGCGTTGACGGTGAACGGCGAGGTCGCAGCGGGGTTGCCCCAGATCGAGGAGCAGCCGGTCGCGTTGCTGATGAACATGCGGTCGCCGAAGAGCTGGGTGACGAGACGTGCATAGGAGGTCTCGGCGCAGCCGGCGCAGGAGCCGGAGAACTCGAGCAGGGGCTTGTGGAACTGGGAGCCCTTGGGGTTCTTGTCGCTGGCGAGCTCGCTCTTCTCGCTCACCTTGTTGACGGCGTAGTCCCAGACCTCTGCCTGAGCGGCCTCTTCCTCCTGCGGCACCATGGTGAGGGCGCCACCGTTCTTGTAGTCGCTCTTCGGGCAGGCATACAGGCAGTTGTAGCAGCCCATGCAGTCCAGCGGGGAAACGACGATGGAGAAGGTGTAGCCGGTGTTCTTCGGCATCTTGAGGTCGGTGGTCTTCATGGTCTCAGGAGCGGCGGCCGTCTCCTCAGCGTTCATGGCAACCGGACGGATGGTCGCGTGCGGGCACACGAACGCGCAGTTGCAGCACTGGATGCACTTGCTGGGATCCCAACGCGGGACCATGACCGCGGTGCCGCGCTTCTCGTACGCGGAGGCACCGAGCTCGAACTGGCCGTCGGGGTTGTCCTTGAAGGCGGAGACGGGCAGCGAGTCGCCGTCCATCTTGTCGATCGGGAAGAGAAGCTCGCGGACCTGCTTGACGATGGCGTCGCGGCCCTCAAGCTTGACCTCGTGCTTGACGTCCTCGGCCTCTGCCCAGTCGGCAGGAACGTCGAACTTGCGGAACGCGGTCGCGCCGGCGTCGATGGCCTTCCAGTTAGCTTCGACGATGGCCTGGCCCTTCTTTGCGTAGGACTTCTCGGCGGCGTCCTTCATGTACTTCAGGGCGTCCTCGGCGGGAAGGACCTTCGCCAGGGCGAAGAACGCGGACTGGAGCACCGTGTTGGTGCGCTTGCCCATGCCGACCTTCGCAGCGAGGTCGATTGCGTCGATCAGGTAGACGGAGATGTTGTTCTTGGCGATGTAGCGCTTCGCCTCGGCAGGCATCTTCTCTGCGAACTCCGCGTCATCCCACTGGCAGTTGACCAGGAAGGTACCACCCGGCTTGACGTCGCGGACCATCTTGAAGCCCTTGACGATGTAGCTGGGGTTGTGGCAGGCAACGAAGTCGGCCTTGGTGACGTAGTACGGCGAGCGAATGGGGCTGTCGCCAAAGCGCAGGTGCGAGATGGTGACGCCGCCGGTCTTCTTGGAGTCGTACTGGAAGTAGGCCTGGACGTACTTGTCCGTGTGGTCGCCGATGATCTTGATGGAGTTCTTGTTCGCGCCGACGGTGCCGTCGCCACCAAGACCCCAGAACTTGCACTCGATGGTGCCTGGAGCCGCCGTGTTGGGGGCGTCCGGATCCATCGGGAGCGAGAGGTTGGTGAGGTCGTCCACGATGCCGATGGTGAACTCGCGCTTCGGCTCGTCCTTCTTGAGCTCCTCGAAGACGGAGAACGCGGCCGCGGGCGGCTCGTCCTTCGAGCCGAGGCCGTAACGGCCACCGGTCACGACGAGATCAGACATGCCAGCCTCGTAAAGGGCGGTAACGACGTCCTGATAGAGGGGCTCGCCAATGGAGCCGGGCTCCTTGGTGCGGTCGAGGACGGCGATCTTCTTGACGGTCTTCGGCAGGGCCGCGACGAAGTCCTTGATGGACCAAGGACGATAGAGGCGAACCTTGACCAGGCCGACCTTCTCGCCGTGGGCGTTGAGGTAGTCGGTGACCTCCTCGAGCGTATCGCAGAAGGAGCCCATGCAGACGACGACGCGGTCCGCGTCGTCGGCGCCGTAGTAGTCAAACAGGTGATAGCTGGTGCCCAGCTTCTCGTTGATCTTGTCCATATAGCCCTGGACGATCTCGGGAAGCGCGTCATACCTGCTGTTGCAGGCCTCGCGGTGCTGGAAGAAGATGTCGCCGTTCTCATGCGAGCCGCGGGAGTGCGGGTGATCGGGGTTCAGCGCGTGATCGCGGAACTCCTGCAGAGACTTCCAGTCAACCATGTCCTTGAGGTCGTCGAAGTCCCAGACGGCGACCTTCTGGATCTCGTGGGAGGTGCGGAAGCCGTCGAAGAAGTTCAGGAACGGGGTCTTGCCGGAGATGGCGGCAAGGTGGGCGACGGGAGCGAGGTCCATGACCTCCTGGACGTTGCCCTCGGCGAGCATGGCGAAGCCGGTCTGGCGGCAGGCCATGACGTCGGAGTGATCGCCGAAGATGTTCAGCGCCTGCGTCGCGACGGTACGCGCGGAGACGTGGAAGACGCCGGGCAGGCCCTCGGCGGCAATCTTGTACATGTTCGGGATCATCAGAAGCAGACCCTGAGAAGCGGTGTAGGTGGTGGTCAACGCACCTGCGCCGAGAGAGCCGTGGACGGTACCGGAGGCACCGGCCTCAGACTCCATCTCGATAATCTTGACGGGGTTGCCGAAGATGTTCTTCAGACCCTTTGCCGCCCACTGGTCGACATGGTCGGCCATGGGGCTCGAGGGAGTGATCGGGTAGATGCCCGCCACCTCGGTAAATGCATACGAGACCCAGCCTGCGGCCTCGTTGCCGTCCATCGACTTGAACTTACGTTCCATATCCTCTCCTTACATCCACCGGGCGCTGCCAAGCGTCCGTTGATTTGGCACGTGGCACAGGATCACGAGGGGAAAGCTCTCGTCGCTACTGCCAACATGAATGCGCGCCGAATCGCATCGATGCGCATACACTTGTATTATTGCTCAAAGTGGATGTAATATTCCTACAAAACGGTGACCGTAATTCCCCTATTTTTAGTAGGGATTACGTTTTCTCAGCTCATTGCCAGTGCGGTCCTCATTTCTTTTTTGCACGCTCGAGCAATCTCTCGTATCCCTCTGAGAAGCGCCGGCCTTCGGGGCCGGAGAAGTCGCTCGCGGGTACGACGCCATGCTCGTCGGACACGAGGAACGCCTCGTCGAAGTCGATGCGACGACCCTGGACCTTCTCCAGAAGGTCGTCGACGTATTTGATATGAATGCCCATCGTCTTCGCCAGGTCGGTGACCAAAGAGACGGCGCCGGCGGGCACCATGCCCGGAGCCCCCTCCCGGATGAGGGTTCCTTCGCTCGCGAGCCACAGTGCCTCGGGGGCGACGCCGACCTCCTCCGCCTCGCGGCGCGCAAGGTCGGCACGGGCACAGAGCGCAGCCAGGCGCGTGTCCTCAAGCTCCTCATAGGGACCGACGGACATCGCGGCTCGACCCTCCGTGTCCACGATCATCATGAGCACACCGTCAGGGTTGGCCGCCGCCCCGTCTCCCAACGTCCACTCGATATGCTGCTTCGCCCAGGCAACAAGCTCCTTCTGCACCCTCCTCGTACGCGTATGCCGCGCCCCAAGGGCCCTGAGGTGTCTGTTCTCAAGCGGAAGCGTCTTATTCGAAAGCCGCCACCTACAAACGATTGCAGGTTGTCCAAGCATGAACTCGCCATCATTGAGATCTGCGTCCGGCACACTTACCTCCTCGATCGAATGCTCGTCCATTCAGTGTACCCACTGCCCATCCCACGGCCCCGCGGCCCCATGCGCACATGTAGTCTTTCTGGTCACGACGAAGACAAGCGAAAGAGAGCGGGTCTCTTGCGGATGCCTTTCGGCACGGGGCACCCGGTGTCGTGACGTTCGGATGTGGTTGTCGCCGCACGAGGCCCCAGTCCTTATAGCAGGTTCGTGAGATATGCCAAAATGGCTGGCATTCATTAGTCAGACAGTTTTCCTGTTGGCTTGTGTTGTCTCGGAGGTGCGGGTTTGAGCTCTCTCATCTTTACGTACACGATTGTCGTCCTGTGCGTCTGCCTCAGTACCGCCTCGATATCGATTGCGGCCTACATCGTCTCGAGACGACCCAAGTACGTGCCGCAGGCACTCTTCTTCGTGGCCTACTTCGTCGAGCTCACCCAGATATTCGGAGGCGAGTGGCTCCTCCAGAACGTCGGTACCGTGACGGCTGCGAACTACTACGAGGTCGACGAGCCCGCGTTCCGGATCCTGATCGGGGCCGTCATCCTTGCCTGCCTCTGGCGCATCATCTTCGACATCATCGACGTCCGGGGGCCGCGGCTGCTCGTCTTGCCAACGGTGGCGCTCTGCGTGGCCCAGGCGCTAATCCTCGTTCTTCTCCCCTATGGTCCGCTGCGCCAGTGGCTCTTCTATACGATGAGGCAGGTATCCATACTCGGCTGCCTTGCATGTGCCTTCCGGCGCTACCGTTCGAACAGGGACGAGATGTTCCAGCAACGCATGGTAAAGAGGCGACCCTTATTCCTGGTACTTCTCGTCTTTACCCTGTGCATCGTCTGCGAGGACACCTACATTATCCTGCTTGCCCCCATCCCCGCCTCCAACAGTCCGCTCACCGGCGTCTTTCTTTCGAGTCGCAACATCTCGGAAAACCTGATGATGATCTTCATCGCCGCGGTTACCATCTACCAAACCGTGCGCGACCTTGCGCTTCGCTTCAACGAGCCTCCCGAGGTCCAGGTCGATGCCAAAAAGCACAATACCTCACTCGCAGAGCACATCGAGGACAGGCTTCCCGCATACGCCCAGCTCCATAAGCTCTCAAAGCGCGAGCGAGAAATACGTGCCCTTGTGGTCGAGGGAAAGTCCAACCGTGAGATCGCATCAGAACTGATACTTGCTGAGGGGACCATCAAGACGCATCTTCACAACATCATGAAGAAGTGCGGACAGTCTAACCGCGGCGACCTTAAGAAGGATTTCTGGCGCAGCTAGGCAAGGTTCCGCGCACGAAGAGGGGAGGGCCGCGACCAAGTCGCGACCCTCCCAATGCTTTCAGACAGTATGTCTTGAAACGCCCATGCGGTCAGTATCTATGCGTGGATGCGGGTACCAGAGAGACCGGCCATGGCCTCGGCGGCCTTCTCGAGCGAGCCAATGATGCAGACACGGCCGGGGCGAGACTCGGCGAACTTGATGCCGGCCTTGACCTTGGGCTCCATGGAGCCCTTGCCGAACTGGCCCTCCTCGACGTACTTCTTGGCCTCGTCGACGGTGATGTCCTCGAGGTCCTTCTGGTCGGGCTTGCCGAAGTTGATGGCGACGTGGTCGACGGCGGTCAGCAGGACGAGCATGTCAGCGGAGCAGTCCTCGGCGAGGAGCTCGCCGCCCATGTCCTTGTCGATGACGGCAGCGACGCCCTTGTAGGTGCCCTTGTCGGTGTAGTCACGGACGACGGGAATTCCGCCGCCGCCGCAGGCGATGACGATGAACTCGTTGTCGAGGAGGTTGAGGATGCTCTCGTACTCGACGATCTTCTTGGGCTGCGGGGAGGCGACAACGCGACGATAGCCGCGGCCGGAGTCCTCGACCATGGTCCAGTCGGGGTGCTTCTCGAGCTCGGCGTCGGCCTCCTCCTTGCTCATGAAGGCTCCGATGGGCTTGGTGGGGTTCTTGAACGCCGGGTCGTCGGGGTCGACCTCAATCTGGGTCACGACGGAGGCGACGTGCCAGCGCTTGTACTCCTTGTGCATGGCAGCGCCGATGGCCTGCTGCAGGTGGTAGCCGATGTAGCCCTGGGACATCGCGCCGCACTCGGGGAGGTCCATGGCGGGGATCTTCGCCGGGTCATCCTTGTGGGCGTAGGCGAACGCGTTCTGGATCATGCCGACCTGCGGGCCGTTGCCGTGGGTGATGATGATCTCGTTGCCCTGCTCGATAACCTTGAGCAGCGTCGGGGCGGCCGCGCGGACCTTGGCGATCTGCTCCTCGGGGGTGTTGCCGAGGGCGTTGCCACCGAGGGCGATGACGACGCGGTTAGGCTTGCCGAATGCCTTGGACACTTTATCCTCCTATGCCTAATGACTTAAGGCGACGCCTTCGCGCCGCCCTCCTAATCGGAGATTAGACTATACCGCGTTTCTCAAGATTGTGTAGGGGTTTTCTCGTTTCTATAAACGGTAGCAAATTCGTTTTCAAAGGTAGATGGCTGTTTAACAAGATATACAGATGGATACATTGATAATTTATTCCAATATTTGGAATCAATCATGGAGCGTTAAGTCACTCTGGTGCTAGGAATGTTAAGTATATGCGACTCGGGACGGAAAGCCCGCTCTCCCCAGGGGCGCGGCAGGACGCAACAGCTACCATGGGCATATGGATACCTCGACTCACAAATCATGCGACATGGACTGCGCGCCGGCGCGGCGCCCCGTCGTGGGACGCTTTGCCCCGACGCCGTCTGGCAAGATACACCTTGGTAACGTCTTCTCGGCGCTCATGGCGTGGGCTTCCGTCAGGTCGGCTGGCGGCAAGATGATTCTTCGCATAGAGGATCTTGACCCGCGAGCGCAGAATCAGCGGGTGGCCGACGACCTCATGAGGGACTACGAGTGGCTTGGCCTCTCCTGGGACGAAGGACCGTACTATCAGAGCAGGCGGACGGACGCCTATCAGGAGGCTCTGGAGACGCTTGGCGACAGGGGGCTTACCTACCCTTGTTTTTGCTCGCGCGCAGAGCTTCACGCGACAAGCGCGCCCCATGCCGCCGACGGCACGTTCGTGTACCAGGGAACGTGCAGGGGGCTGACTCCAGAGCAGATTGCCGAGAAGTCCAAGAGGCGCAACCCCGCCATCAGGCTCATGGTTCCCGACGAAAGCTCCCCGCTCGCGCGGATCACCGTTGTCGACCGCGTGTATGGGACCTATAGCGAGAACCTCGCACGAGACTGCGGCGACTTTCTGATCAGGAGAAGCGATGGCGTGTTCGCCTATCAGCTTGCCGTGGTCGTGGACGACGGCCTGATGGGCGTGACCGAGGTCGTAAGGGGCAGGGACCTCCTTCCCTCCGCCGCGAGGCAGACGTATCTTGGCGGGCTGCTGGGGTTTGACCGACACGAATACTCACACGTCCCGCTCCTGATGGGACCAGACGGCCACCGTCTCTCGAAAAGAAACCTCGACACGGACGTAGCGAGCCTTCGCGATGACGGTATGGACGCGAAGACCATAATCGGCCGACTGGCAGAGGCCGTGGGAATCGCCGAGCCGGGCGAGAGCCTGACCGCAGACGAGTTCGCGCGCAGATTCTCTTGGGAAGACATCCGGACACACAAAAGTGACGTGGTAGTGGACGACAACTTCTTTCTAAAGTAGATGTTGTGAGTTTGGCCCAATGTGGGGTATTATTGCCAAGCACGATGTTTGGAGAGCTGACCGAGAGGCCGAAGGTGCTCGCCTGCTAAGCGAGTATAGGACCAAATCCTATCTGGGGTTCGAATCCCCAGCTCTCCGCCAGACGATTCGGACCCAATCAAAGGAATTTGATTGGGTCTTTTTCTTTTTCGCAGGTAAATCGATTAAATCGCAATCTATTCCAAAAAGTTTGAAATTCTCCCTTGACGCGGTTTCCCATCAGTGGCATTTTAATTACTGCAATGCGGCGTTACCTCAGCTGGATAGAGGGTCTGACTACGAATCAGAACGTCATAGGTTCGAATCCTATACGCCGCACCAGATTATCCGGGAGCCCCGAAAGGGGCTCTTGCACAGGCGGCGTTACCTCAGCTGGATAGAGGGTCTGACTACGAATCAGAACGTCATAGGTTCGAATCCTATACGCCGCACCAGAACTTGCGAGGCCCCGAAAGGGGCCTCTTTTCTTATAAGAAGAACCCGTCGACGGATGACACGGCCTTGTAGGGAATGGCACTCCAGTCGAGCCAATCCATAAGGTCGAGCGTGGTTCTCTCCCCCGTCTTGAAGAACTCGCCAAAAACCTCCGCCGGCTCGCCGTCGCGGTTTCCAAACAGCGACAGCGCCTCGTTTGCTGCGGAAGCATCGAGCACGACCCTGTTTATGTGGCTGGGGACTCCGTGAACAGACATGGTGGTGGGACCGAATGTCTCCTCCCACACCTCCACGCCGTTATCACTCATGACCACGTCCACGGTCCTGGACTCTCCGGCCGCATGCACCGAAAGGACGTTGGTGCCGACAGATTCCACGAGAACATTCTTCATCTCTTCTCCCTCCCCCGACGATTTCGTTGGAACGAGTATACTACGTCCGATTGAAAAATAGAACTGTTGTTCGTAACTATTTCAAGAAGAAGGGCGGACGCCCGAATGAGCGCCCGCCTGGGAAAAGCAAACCGTACGTGTAGTCGCGGCTACGCGAGAGGCTTGATGACTTCCATGTCGCGCATGTAGGGGCGAAGAGCCTCGGGGACCGTGATCGAGCCGTCGGCGTTCTGGTAGTTCTCCATGATGGCGGCCATGGTGCGTCCGACGGCGAGACCCGAGCCGTTCAGCGTGTGGACGTAGCGGGACCCCTTGAACTCGGATGGGTCCTTGTACTTGATGTTCGCGCGGCGCGCCTGGAAGTCCCAGCAGTTGGAGCAGGAGGAGATCTCCTTGTAGTTGTTGTAGCTCGGCAGCCAGACCTCGAGGTCGTAGCACTTGGTGGCGCTGAAGCCGATGTCGCCGGTGCAGAGCGTCACGACGTGGTACGGGAGGCCAAGCAGCTGCAGGCACCTCTCCGCCTCGGCGACCATGGACTCGAGCTGGTTCATGGAGTCCTCGGGCTTCGCGAACTTGACCATCTCGACCTTGTCGAACTCGTGCACGCGGATGATGCCGCGCGTGTCGCGGCCGGCGGAGCCGGCCTCCTCGCGGAAGCACGGGGTGAACGCCGTGTACCACAGCGGGAGCTGGGAGCCGTCGAGGACCTCGCCGCGATGGATGTTGGTCAGCATGACCTCCGCGGTCGGGATGAGGTACATGCCGCCCGAGACGTGATAGAGGTCGTCGTCGAACTTGGGGAGCTGGCCGGTGCCAAACAGGCTGTCATAGTTGGTTATGACGGGGGGCCACCACTCCTTGAAGCCGGCCTTCACGTGCGTGTCGATAAAGAAGTTGATGAGCGCGCGCTCCATGAGGGCTCCGGCGCCGCCAAGCAGGTAGAACCTGGTGCCCGCAAGCTTGATGCCACGCTCGAAGTCGATCATGCCGGTGCTGGGGCCAAGGTCCCAGTGCGCCTTGGGCTCGAAGTCGAAGTGCGTCGGCTCGCCCCACTTGCGAACCTCCGGGTTGTCGGAATCGTCGACGCCGTAGGGAACGCTCTCGTGCGGGATGTTGGGGATGGCCGCCACCAGGTCAAACAGCTGCTTCTCCACGTCGGTGCGCTTCTCGTTAAGATCGGCGATCCTCTGCTTGTTTGCGGTGACCTTCGCCTTCGCGGCCTCGGCCTCTTCCTTCTTTCCGTCGCGCATGAGCAGACCGATCTCCTTGGAGGCGGCGTTACGCTCTGCCTGGAGGCTCTCGACCTCTGCGATCACGGAGCGCCTCTCCTCGTCGAGCTCGAAGAACCTCTCCCTATCCCAGTGCGCGTTTTGCCTGGACGCACACGACTTGTCCACTGCGTCAGGATTTTCGCGTACGAACTTGATGTCGAGCATCTCGTTTCCCCTTTGTATCGGTAACAAGCGACCTGTCGGGACAGGCCTACGTATAGCCGTTCAAGTATATACTTGTTGTTCTGAATCTCGCTTTTTAGCCTGAGTTGTTCACCAAGATAGAAAGGTCACCTCATGGGTCAGATCGGCACCTTCTTCGACTGGCTGTTCAACAAGCCAGCGGGCGTGCTCTGCCTTATCGTCGGCGGAATCATCTTCTTCCTGATCGTCTCCGTCGTGCTGGAGCGCAAGACGCGGAAGCTATACAAGAACCACGAGAAGTCCCCCGAGGACTGGGACCTCTTCGACGACGATGACGATGAGAGCGGCTGGAGCAGCTTCGAGGACGACAACAACTAGCTCCATAAGACAGAACGGCGAGAAGAGCCGCAGGTTAGGGGTCCCACAGCCACGTTGGCCGCGGGGCCCTCTTTTTGGCGGGCGGCCTACGCATAAGCAAAAAGCCCCACCAGCCAATCCGACTGATGGGGCCTCGCATGCAATGGTGCGGGCGAAAGGACTTGAACCTTCATGAGATTGCTCTCATACGGACCTGAACCGTACGCGTCTGCCAATTCCGCCACGCCCGCGTGAGTCAGCATTCTAATACCATCCGTCACCGTTTGGCAATGGGTAATTTTGAAGAGTTTCGCCACGGCGGGAGTCGCCACATCACGTTCACACCTTTCATATGCTGAAATGGGTTGCGTCGTGGCAGACACGTCCTTCTCGACAGTACAATGTTCGTGCCGTGACACTTCATCGCGCCAGCACATGCAACTCAAACGGACAAGGATGGCGTCGTGGGGGACCAGGACTTCTTGCAACATCAGACGGGCACCGCCCAGCCTCAGGCCAGGCAGGCGCTTCTGCTGGGCCGCTACCGGGTCATGAAGCCCGGCGAGGCGGGCGGCTTTGGCTCCGTCCTCACCTGCTGGGACACGCGCCTGCAGCGCAGGGTCGCCATCAAGCGGATCCCCCTTATGGGCCAGCCGGGCGGCGCGGCCACCTCGACCATAAGCGAGGCTCTCGCGGAGGCCCGCACGGCAAGCATGCTGGCGCACCCCAACATCGTCACCATGTACGACTTCGAGGTGGACCGCGCGTACGCGTACCTCGTGATGGAGTACGTGGACGGACTCACGCTCGCGGACTTCCTCGCGCGCGTCGAAGGCGGCACGCTCACAAACGACGAGTGCGCCTACCTGGTGCAATCCGTCGCGAGCGCCCTGTCCTTCGCGCACGAGAACCGCGTGCTGCACCTCGACATCAAGCCCACGAACATCATGATCGAGCACTCGGGCGCCATAAAGCTCTGCGACTTTGGCATGGCGATGCTGGCCTCTGCGGCCGGCTACGGCGGCGCGCGCGGCGGCACCGTTGGCTACATGCCGCCGGAGCAGATCGAGGGCGACCTGGTGGACGAGCGCGCGGACATCTTCTCGCTCGCCGTCGTGGTCTGGCAGGCGCTGACCGGCCAGAACCCCTTTGCGGCGAAGACGGCCGAGGAGTCGCTGCGCAAGATCGAGCGTGGGCCCAAGGTGGCGCTGTCCAAGATGGACCCGACGCTTGCGGGCATGGCCGAGGAGGTCATCATGCAGGCGCTCGACCCCAATCCCACGCAGCGCACCCCCTCCGCGGACGCCTTCGCGAACGAGCTTGTGTTTGGCCTGGGAGACCCCGACCTTGGCGCGGAGTCCATAAGGGAGCTCATGTCGCAGGACGAGAAGGACGTGGCGCTCAGGGCAGACGAGTTCAAGCCAGAGGCGCTGCCCGTTGCCTATCGCTACCCCTGGCTCGGCGGCGCCGCGGCGCGCGCCGGGGCCGCGGCTCTTTCCGCCTGGGCGGTGTACGTGGCGCTCACGGCGTCGTCGCTCGCGCGGAGCGCGGGCGTCGCGGCG
>ERZ506869.402-NODE-402-length-12594-cov-8.67781_pt1 | contig 12594 bp, 12 predicted proteins | sample MGYA00513976_ERZ506869 | MGnify/ENA metagenome assembly ERZ506869 | reverse complement strand
ATGGTTCTTCATGACCTTCATTCCGAACTTCTTCACAATCCTTCTAAGCAATGATTCATTGATTTTTAGGGAATTTTTTAATACAATAGAGCAAGAAACGTTCCCTAATTCAGCAGGAGGCCTCATATGGACAATCAATTCAACATGATACAAGAGCTTTTAATCAAAAAAGCTGAGTTAAATGCAAAACTCGCTCTTCTCCCCTATGACGGGACTCCCGAAGTCAAAGAGATAAGTGGTAAGAAATATCTCTATGTCCGCAAAAGAGAACTCGGCAAATTAAAATCCGAATATGTGGACATCTATTCCGAAGAACTTCATAATCTTTTGCTACGCAATGCCAAGGAAGCTAAATCTTTAAGGAAAGAGATTCGTAGAATCGAAAGGGAACTTGCGTCCTTTGGATATTCAAACGATGAGCTTGAACCAAATGTTCTTCTCAATTTGGACTTTGCCAGAAAAAATATGAAGGTCATCATCTATGATCAAGCAATCCTTGAAGGCTGCGTCACCACTTTTCCTGATATTGAAACTATCATAGATAACGGCAAGATCAACAATATGAAGGCTGATGACGTGCAAAAAATACTTAATCTCAAACACGCTTGGGAGTTCATCCTAGATAAAGATGTCATTAAATCACCTAGCGATTATTATCTTGCCTCCTACATCGCAAAGCTTGTAAATGAAGGATTCTATAGGGATGGAGGAAGGATCAGAAGCGTGCCAGTCACGATCGATGGTTCTTCTTGCATCCCTCCTATTCCAAACGAAATCGATGTCAAGAATGAATTGAACAATATTCTCACAAGCAATATGGACGCAATCGATATCGCTATAGAATTGTGCCTATATGTAGCCAAGACGCAAATTTACAACGATGGCAACAAAAGAACTGCGGTAATCTACGCCAATCATTATCTCATCGCTCACGGCAAAGGACTTTTGGCTATTCCAGCTGAGAAGGTACCCGAGTTCAAACACGAGCTTGTAATGTACTATGAAGGAACAGACACAAAAACCGTTAAAGACTTTTTGAAGGATTGCTATTTGAAGCTGAAGTAAATGACTTAGATATAGAAAACAAATTATCAGATTAAGATATAGAAGAAATTAAAGAATTCGTATCATATGATGAAACTAGCTTTTTTAGGTGTTTACCCCCCCTTTTTTGTTGAAGTACAGAAACAATGTGACAATCCTTTTCTTCTGGACGTCCACATTTAAGAACTGAATTTGTATATCAAAACTTTCGATTGGATTGTTCGTGTGCATCAACTATCTGATACTTTCCGAAAGTAAGTTCAAAAAGACAAGCGAAGCAATCACAACCCACAATTTCTACTTTTCAATCAAGAAATTGCTTTTTGTTGTTTTTCTTGACTTTTAGTATCTTTTACTTGATAGTGCAACTATAGTCTCAACATGCATAATTTTGCCTCGAAAAAATGTCAAAAATACAACCAAAGTTATGAAGTCGACATCTTTTGTTGACCTGTTTGGCTGACAGTGCAACAGGTAAAAGGCGACTACCTTATTAGAAAACGATGAGGTTGATATGTCTTTCTCATAGCATCGGCTAGAGAATTTTCAACGATTTTTTCTTTTAGTCTTGTTTTATCTCCCAATGCCCGAATTTTCCGCTCCCGACATATCAAGTTGAATCCATCGTATTCCAATCTCTTTGGACACCCCTAAGAGGCACTCCTTAATATGCTGCGATTCCCTTTCTTGTAATACTTGGAAGTTTTTCTTCTTTGCAATGACCCTTTTATAGAGAAGCCTTATTTATCATTGCTCTTTCTTAATCTAAAGAAGGAACTCCTTGATTTGCTATTTCCAATTCTTTCTATTGTCATATTATCGATCAACGGATTAATAACTCGTTCTATAAAATAGGCTCTGCTTTTAAACACGGATTCTTTTTGCAGTTCTCTAATGCCTAGATTTCCTTTGCTCAGGATTGCAACAACCCTTTGTTTTTCTTTTTCGATTGGATCAACGAAAATATCATCAAAATCCAATCCTTGCTTTTCCCAAAGCAAATCGAACAACCGGATGATAAGGAAACCGGAATAAGAAAGAACAACGGGCTTTTTATCTTCAGAAGCAGTGTCATACGCATCATAGATCGTTTTGAAACCGGAACCACTTCTTTCCATCAAATTGGCGAGATCAAAACAAGCTGAGATTATTTTATTTCTCCTTATCGATGGAATGGTTCCTATGGGATATTCTTCGAATGGCCTCGGCAAAAGCCACGATCCCGGTGAGGTTATATCCAACCTATCCGAAAAAATATCTACATCTATTTGCGTCCCAGTGATTGAATAGTCTCTATGTGCAAACGCATTCACAAGCGACTCTCTCACTGCTTGAAAAGGATAAGCAAACGTCTTCTCTCTTCCGCCGTTCTCCTTTTTCGCCCAGCCAGTTTTCGTGTTTCTCTCTATGAAAGCCAAAGCGTTTTGGAAGCACTCCCCAATAGGGCCCTTAAATCGGATGCTATCTATTACATCGCTTGTTTTGTCTTTTCCTGACCATAATCTGCAGCTGACAAGCGATAGATCTTCGTTGTAATCGTCTTTAAACATCATTAAACCATACGATGCTTTCCCATCCGATGACACAATATCCTCGTTTTGCATTTCCTTAATGGATGGCACAGAGGAATCGAATCTATAGCTCTTGCACAGCTTCATATACTTCGTCCATAGCCCGATGTCAAAATCAACATCGCTGAAATGGTTGTCGATTCCATACTTTCTCCTAGAAAGAGAGATTATTTCCTCGGGAGTGGCCGGCGTGGAATTGCCATCACCTTTCACGTAGACTTTCTCATTGAAATCCCCATCTCTATATCTGACAATCGAGTCCGACTTGTCGATTTTAATGGCCAGGACAAACGCATTCGCTTCATCATCGACGCTTCTCATGGAGATGTGATACCTCACGTGCGGAAAAATATTCCTATCGTTTACCACGGCGATTGTGTTCTTGCTTTCATCGACTTCCTCCAGAGAAAGCCCGAATGCCTCTCCGTCATTGGAGACGCCGATGAAGATCACTCCGCCTTCGCCATTTGCATACGCCACAATGGTTTTTGCCCATTTAATATTGTTTTCATAATGAATCTTCGCTTTAAACTCGTATTGAGTGTCCTCGTTCAATACATCGTTGTATAACTCATTTATCTTCATTTTCTCGCATCTCCTACAAATACATAATATCAAACATTACGCATCATTTCAATATCATTACTCTTGATTACTGTTCGACGTAATGAACAGTAATGTCAAGTCATTCCGTCAGCCATGAAGCTTCTCAAGCAGCCCTCAAAATCCGTTTTCTCACTCTGCCAAACTTTATTACCCTATGGTAATAAATTCAATTTATCCAACGTCAATATTATAAAAAGGATTTCAAACTATCGTCTACCAAAGATTTTTCATCGCATTCAACATAGAAGTGAAGAGAAAAGTACATAGAAAAGTACATAGAAAAGTACATAGAAAAGTACATAGAAAAGTACATAGAAAAATGAAGAGAAAGGTATTCTCATTTTTCGCACTATCTTCTTGTAAAGATTAGCGCCGCCGAATGTTAACCCGCGTCACAAACGAATTTCAAATCACTTCGTGTCAGTGCAATAAAGACAAAAAAATCGTCCATAATGCAGCCATGGGTCAAAGCGCCGAAGTACTCGGCGTTTTCTTTCCTTGTGATTCTTTCGTTGCTCTTTATGAGCTTTTCGAGCTCTTCCTTGATGAAGGAAAGTTGAGTGCCATCGACTTCATTGAGTGCCAAACAACTCTCACGCCAACAAGGATTTATCAAAAATGCCTATTTGACGATTCTCGAAACGATCCTTCTGGATATTCCCATCCTCTCACTGGCGTCAGATAGGGATATGCTCGGATTGGAAAGAAGGATACTGAGCAAAGTAAGCTCATTATTCGTCATATTATCGTTTTTTAATATGCCATTTAATGTGTCATGGTTCTTCATGACCTTCATTCCGAACTTCTTCACAATCCTTCTAAGCAATGATCCGTTGATTTTTAGGGAATTTTTAAAATACAATAAAATTAGAAATGTTCCCTAATTCAGCAGGAAGTGAAGAATAAAGTGAAGAATAAAGTGAAGAATAAATGCAAAAAGCTGATGACAAATAGCTAATTTTCAAAATCTTATCTACCCCCTTGCCTTCTAAATAGAACTCAAACCCATAAATTTCTAATCAGCCATAAAACGAAATTGCTTATTTTAGTTTGTCTACCATCTATCAAAGGCTTCCATATTATTCCCGTTTTGCCAAGGTACATTACCAGATAGGTTGACAGTAAATCCAGGGTGTTGATATGTTCCTTCCATAACCTACCCTGTAATGAATGATGTGTTCCCGCAAAGCCGAGTGTGCATACGAGTTACCTGTACAAGACATTGGGGGTGTAGATATGTTTCCCTATACTAGTAAAAGCCGTTTTTCTTCGTTTCCGAGAGAATACAAGCCGATTTTCGGCAAAGAAAAAAGAGCCTCGACCTTTTTGAATCAGTGTTCCTCTTTTTGTTTCTGCCGTTTAGCGTGACATTCGCTTTGATAACTTTTATATCAGACATTCTTGTTTCCTCCTTGTTTGTTCTGATATAGAAGTTTGAAAACATGCTCCAACCCAATTATGCCAAACAATAGCTATGTTCCTAAATTTTAGATTTAAATTTTTACCGAATTTTAAATTAATTTTTATATTAAACTTAGCATATAAATTGAGTTTGCTCGTAATTTAAGCCATAATTTATAAGCAACAAGAAAGGATTGTAAGAAAGATGCGCAAAGAATTTGATTACTCCAAACTTGCTGATAGAGCCTTCGACAGAGAAACCGTCAATTACATCGGCCTGATACATGAATACAAGGGAAGGCAAGAGCTTTATCTGGAGCAGAAGCCAAAGGGACTCGATAAGCTCGTTGAGCTTTCCAAAATCCAGAGCACGGAATCCAGCAACGAAATCGAAGGAATCGTCACGACCAACCGGAGATTCGCCCAGCTGATGAATGATAAGACGACGCCGAAGAACCTCAACGAGAAGGAAATCAAAGGTTACCGCAACGTCCTTGACATCATTCACGAGAATTTCGACTACATTACTATCACCCCCGGCACAATCCTTCAGCTTCATAGGGAACTCTACAAATTCTCAGAAGAGCGTTTCGGCGGTAAGTTCAAGGATTCCCCCAACGAAATCGAAGCCATAACGAAGGATGGAACAAAGATAGTTCTATTCCGGCCGCTAGAGCCTTTTGAAACACCAGAGGCGGTAGAACGGCTTTGTGAGGAATATGACAAGGCGATAAACAAATATCGCATCGATCCGCTCATCGTCATCCCGGTGTTCATCCATGATTTCCTCTGCATCCACCCATTCAACTATGGAAACGGAAGGATGTCCAGACTTCTCACGACACTGTTCCTATATAAGAACGGATACGAGGTTGGAAAATACATTTCACTAGAAAAGAAGATACAGGTCACCAAAAGCGATTATTACGACGCCTTGCAGGAAAGCTCTCGTGGCTGGATAGACGATAACAACGATGACTCTCCTTTCATTAAATACCTCCTCGGAACCATACTGGCTGCGTATTGCGATTTCGAGGACAGAGTCAACATCGTTGGAAAAAAGATGTCCGCCAGGGAGATGGTTGAGAAGGCGGTAAATTCCAAAATTGGAAAATTTACCAAAAACGACATCGCTGAGCTATGTCCGGAAATCAGTAAAGGTTCCGTCGAACAGACTCTTAAAAAGCTTTGCGATGAAGGCAAGATAAAGAAGGAAGGCGTCGGAAAGGCGACTTTCTACCACATAGTTTGATTATCAACTTATGGCACTTACAATCACAGCAAGTGCCTTTTTTTCTCACAATTCATTAGTTTGCTCATAATTTCACTACTGCTTTTTTAGAAAGTTATTATTTTTCATGTCTTTTATTCAAAAGAACTATGATGGGGCCAAATCTTTTCGATACGTTCTTTATAACCTTGGCTAACATGCTCTCATTTATGAGGCCCGCCTGATAGATTTTCACAAGTATGCTTATATCCATGGTGTAATCCAATGCCTTAAGGCTTATTGTATTGGATTAAAAAGAAGCCATTCTTTATAAATTGTTTTCGTAAAGAATGTGAAAAGTATGCTTTTATCAGCTTACTTATCTCTTTCAATTTAATGCTTTGTTCATGTAAGAAAATCTAAATTCAATGAAATGTTATTTAAAAATAAATAACTTTCTAGAAATATAATTCCAAATCATAACGACTAAAGTTCTGATAATAAAGACAAGGATATAAGTCCATTTTAAATAGTCGTAGAACAAAGCTTCTAATCCTATTCCGATAATTAATCCAAATGCAGATAGCACTACAAACAGCAACATTCCGTACCAAGTTTTAGCATTGGATTTTGTACTGGCTTTATATACCATATAGACTGAGCACAAATAATTAACTATCACACCGACTATAAAGCCCATAGTGACAGCAATAATAGTAATAACTGTTTCAGATAAGCTGGAAGATGCTAATAATAATCTCATTCCATATGTAGTAGCAAAATCAAATACAGAAGCTATGATTCCAACTAAAGCAAATCTAACTATCTCCCAAAACATATTCTTGTCTGAAATCTTATCGTATGCAAATAGCTTCGTTATTATGTAATCATAGAACAAAGCTATTACACTCGCTAAATAGAAGGAAATCCACACAGGTAGGTTAGCATAGTTTGATTGATTGAACAGACAAAGCAATAAATCAAATCCTGCAATTCCGCACACTATTAAAATCACATAATAAACTAAAGATGAAGTCTTTTTAAATTTTGGAGTTTCTTTCGAAGGATTGAATAGAAAGAAACATAATTGAGAAGCTAAAGTAATTCCTAAAAATATTACTGTTCCCCAAGTTATCAAATCTAAGCAGAAGGAATAAGACCCTAGATTGATCATACTATTTGGATCAATCGGTGAAATCATTCCAAACAAACTAAATAATGATATTAATAGAATAATGATTGCTATTTTACCAATTTCACTTATAAGCTTAAAATTGTTAGACTTCACCATCATTGCTGAATCTATATTATCATCAAATTTAGCAGTTATAATTTCTTTTTCATCAGTCTTTTCTTTTCCCTGATTATTCTTTTCATTAGTTTTTATCAATTCATCTATATCAAAATTAGATGAATTCAAAATATCATCATTTTGTTTTATATCTTCTATCTTCTCTTCTTTTATTTGAGGCGTTTTCTTATAAAAGTTCATACTTATTTAACCTCATTTCTAAAGTCTAGATATTCATATAGGACCCCTACAAAAGCAAAGATTAACAACATAACGCCTGAAGCAACTAGGCATGGTATTCCATATGGTGTTTTTACTAATGAAATTCCAGTATGGTAGTTGAAGACAATAGACAATGTAGATAAATAATAAATTGCACTAGCAATAGTTAAAGCGTATCCGAACAATCTAGCTTCTCTTCTTCTACAAAAAATAGCTAATGATAATCCACATAATACTGCTACTATTAAGAAAAATGGAATTAATGGATTTACTATTTGGTTGTAATAAATAATTGATTGACCAGAAGATGAAGTGTATAAAGGCAATAGGATTGAAACGACAAACAATATCATAGAAACAAAAGCTAGAAGCTGCGACAATATTTTTAATATTCCTCTCATATCTATGTTCCTCCATTTATTAAATAATTTTATACTAAATTTAGGCTTTTAATTCTTTTGCATTAGATATCCCATAAATTTTTTTTATCGTTGGAATATCTAATAGCTTTATTGCTTTATATTCACTTTTAAGAAGTCCTCTCTTCTTTAAATCATTGATTGTTTTAGAAACCGTTTGTCTTGTAGTAGATAAAGCTAAAGCAATACTTTCCGTAGACATATGAACAACATTATTTAAAGATTCAGTTTGAATACGACACATGAATTCAACCACTCTTTGTGATGGTGTCCAAACAGCCAAAGCACAGAACTTATTTTCCATTCTGTTAAATAATTGAAACATAGATTTCATGACCAATGAATTCAATTCCGAGTCAGTCTTTAATAATTTAAAGAATTTATCTTCTGAAAAAGATAAAATTTCTAAATCCGATTTAGCTATTCCTGTAGTTTTAAAAACAAGATCGGGATTCTGACCCATAATACCAAAAACATCACCAGCTCGATATAAAAGTGTTGAAGATTCTCTTTCATCTCCTTCATTAGAAAAAACTTCAATCATTTCTCCTGACAAAACAATAAAATCTTTTCTTAAAAGGGATCTATCAGTAAAGACAATTTGTTCCTTGGAAAAATGTTCCACATTAGATGGATATTTAAGCATAAATTTGTATATATCTTTGTACATAAAATTCATCTCCCTTAAGTAAGCACTTTTATGCAAAATTTGTAAAGCACCTTACATTTGTTATTATATAAACATAATATATATATATGGCTAAAAAAATGTGAAAACCACATTCTTTAAATTATTAGAGAGGTGCATATGGATTCTTCAAGTAATCTTACTTACACAAAAGAAGACGAAATCAAAGATAAGAAAGCTAGTAAAGAAACATTAAAGATTTACTGGGCTTGTCTTAAACCTTCTTGGAAAATGTTGATAGCATCCTTGATATTAACAACCCTGGACGCTGTCTTCGAGTTATTGATTCCTTATCTTTCCGGTTTACTCATCACTCAAGGAGTTAGTGGGTTAAGATTCGGTGCAGGATTGAATCAACCAAACTTCTATTACATTTGGCTTTATAGCGGATTGATAATAGGATTGTCGTTATTTGCTATATGTGCACAAGCATCTGCTATGAACATAGACGCAAAGATTTCTAGTGACTTTGTAGAAAGACTAAGAAATACTATATTTTGGAAAGCTGAGCAATTCTCCTTCTCAAATATAGGTCATTTCCCTGTTTCAAAATTGACTACAATGCTATCTAACGATTGTAACAATATTCGTTTCTTCGTGTTGATGCTAACTAGAGCTGGATTTAAATCACCATTGATGATTCTCATATCCTTTGTGTTTATATTCTCACAGAGCTGGTTGATAGGACTTATAACAATTCCATTGTCGATTCTATCATTCATAATCATCGCAATAATCATCAACAAAACACATCCATTCTTTATCAAAACTCAAACAGCAATCGACAATGTCAACAACAATGTTGAGGAAGATACAGAGGGAATTAGAGAAGTTAAAGCGTTCTGTAGAGAAAAACATATGGATGATAAGTTTGCTAAAGCTAACCAAGATTTAACCGATGTATCATTCACAGCCTTCTCTAGAATGGCAATAGTCTCAGCCATCACTCAATTAGCAATCAGTATAACTATTGGATTGATTCAATATTTCGGTGGTTGGGATTGGATGTACACTGCTACAAATACTCCTTTATGGTTGATATTTAATAACGGAAATCCATTCAATGCAGGCGAGCTCTCTATGCTTTCCAACTTTACAGCAGCTATGACAATGGCTTTCTCATTCCTTTCAATGTTGCTTCAATTTTATGGTCGTGCAGAAGCTAGTAAGGAACGTATCGATAGAGTATTAGTCGAGCCTATCGATATCTCTTACTCACCTAAAGCAAAGACTGAGGATTTTGATCCTGATCATCTTGCAAACGGCGATGTCTCATTCAAAAACGCCTGTTTAACATATGTCGATGATTTATCAAAGTTAGCCTTAGATCCCATATCTATCGATATTCCATCAGGAAAAGTTATAGGAATAGTCGGAGGAACGGGTTCTGGAAAATCTAGCTTTGTAAATCTCATCCCACGTCTTTACGATGCTTCAAAAGGTGAAGTCATAATTGCAGGTCACAATGTTAAGGATTATTCAGTTCAAGCTTTAAGAAACGATATCGGTGTGGTCTTACAACAGAACTTGTTATTCACTGGAACTATTAGATCCAATATCCTTTGGGGAAAGCCTGATGCGACCGATGAAGAAATATGGAGAGCTTTGGAAATAGCTCAAGCTGCAGACTTCGTAAGAGGATTTAAAGAAGGATTGGATACACCTGTAGTTCAAGGCGGAAAATCCGTATCCGGTGGACAAAAACAGAGATTGTGTATCGCAAGAGCAATAATCAAAAATCCAAAGATTCTAATCTTGGATGATTCGACTTCAGCTTGTGATATGGAAACAGAAAGAAAGATTAAAGAAGGTTTGTTCACTAAGTTAAAAGGTACGACGATATTCATCATCGCTCAACGTATTTCTTCAGTCAAAGATGCAGATGAAATCATAGTCTTAGACAATGGTAAAGAAGTAGGTAGAGGAACACATGAGGAGTTGTTAAATACATGCCAAATCTATCAAGAAATCGATGCCATTCAAAAGAAAGGAGTTGGTGATTAATTATGAAGGAAAGAAAAGATTCATTTATCACTGGTACTGGTCCTACGATCAACAACGTAACTATTCAATACTCTTGTGGTGAAGAAGGGTATGAAGAACAACAAAACAAGTATAGTCAAAGAAAGAAAGGATATGGAAAACCTCAGCACTCTTGGTCATCATTGATGCGTGTCTTCCATTATGTCGGACCTGATAAATGGAAATTCACTTTTGTGATGTTCGTCACCTTCTTATCAGTTCTAATATCTTTATTAGGTGCTTTTATTTCAGCCCCTTTGGTCGATGGCGTTTTAACTCCAGCTTCCTATGCTGCTACAGGATGGACTTCCATAGATCCTGAGACTTATGGTAATTCACTATCATCATTAAGTAAGATTGTCTTCAATATGGTCGATTGGACTAAGTCAAATGCACAATTCCAAGCCATGGGTGTTGCAGGTGGAATGTTTGGAATAATGCTCGGACTTTATATTCTTGCTTTCTTCCTATCTATCTACCAGGCTGTATCCATGACAAAGATAGGAACCGACTCTTTAAAAAGAATGAGAAATGATATGTTCTCCAAGATGCAGGATTTACCTCTTTCCTATTTCGATAGAACACCTCATGGAGACATAATGTCTAGATTCACAAACGATGTAGATAATATCTCCCAGCTATTCATCAATGGAATGCTAGAAATATTCACTTCAATCATCTTTGGGTTAGGAATCTTATTTTTCATTTTCTATCTCAACTGGTTATTGGCTCTAGTCACTATCTTCATAGAATTAGTAGGTGTATTAATCGTAGTAATAAATGTTCATAGATCAGTATCTGCTTTCTCCGAGACACAGATTTCAATGGGTGAATTCAACGGATTTGCTGAAGAAGTTTTGTCTGGATTAAAAGTAGTTAAATGTTTTTCTAAAGAAGAGGATATGAACAAGATATTTAAATCTATAGATTATCGCCACACTCTTCACAATAGACGTTCAGTATTCTTGTCATCGGTTAATATTCCTATCGTCAACAATATAAACAACATGGCCACGGGAATAATAGCTATGTTAGGTGCAATATTGATAGCTGTAGGTTCTAACATTCCTGGAACTGTTATATCAGTAGGAATCCTCATCTCTTACATTGCATTCCTAAGAATGTTCTCACGCCCATTCAATTCAATATCAAATATGATGACTATGCTTCAAGCTTCTTTGGCTGGTGCAGAACGTATCTTCCAAATGATTGACCAGGAACCCGAACCTGCTCATAACAAATCTTTATGGCGTTCATTCAAGGCTGAGGATGGTCAATATTACTGGACCAATGGAAAAGACGTCAAACATGTTCGTGGTGAAGTCGATATGAAGAATGTTTACTTCTCCTACATCAAAGGCCAACAAGTCTTAAAAGACATAACCATGTATGCTAAACCTGGTCAAAAGATTGCTTTAGTCGGTAGCACTGGGGCTGGTAAGACAACCATCACTAATATGTTGACTAGATTCTACGATATAGATTCTGGAACTATTACTATTGATGGAATCGATATAAAAGAAATCGATAGAGTATCTATGAGAAGAAGCATGACACTCGTCTTGCAAGATACACACTTATTCACTGGAACTATCTATGACAACATCAGATATGGAAGATTAAAAGCATCTGATCAAGAATGCGAAAAAGCAGCTAAAATTGCTTGTGCTAATTCCTTCATAGAAAAGCTTCCTGATGGTTATAACACTGTAATTAGTGGTTCTAACGCATCATTATCTCAAGGTCAAAAACAATTGCTTTCAATTGCAAGATGTGCCGTCGGTAATCCTCCTATTCTAATTCTCGATGAAGCCACATCTTCAATCGATACAAGAACGGAAAGATTGATTTCCAAAGGTATGGATAACTTGATGCGTGGAAAGACAACATTCGTCATTGCACATCGTCTATCTACTATTCGCTATGCCGATTGTATCATGGTCATGGATCACGGAAAGATTATCGAAAGAGGAACTCATGATCAGCTTATAGCACAAAAAGGATACTACTATAAGCTTTGGACTGGTAAAGCTGAATTGCAATAACAAATTAAAGCTAGCTATAATGTACTGCACCCCTCTCACTGGACTTTAAATAGAACTATAGCACAACATTGAGAC
>ERZ506869.380-NODE-380-length-13282-cov-37.6646_pt1 | contig 13282 bp, 12 predicted proteins | sample MGYA00513976_ERZ506869 | MGnify/ENA metagenome assembly ERZ506869 | reverse complement strand
GCACAGGAACTTCACGCCGGAAACTTTCGCACAGTATGTGGCTGATACGCACACACCAGAAATTCAGGCTGCACGCGGTCGCAAGGGCGGTTCTAAGTCTAAGCGTCGCACAGTGGCTACATCTGCACGCACGCTGAAACCGTGGGAGGCATTAGGGATCAGTCGCGCCTGGTATTACCAACTGAAAAAACGAGGTCTCGTAGAGTAGACCAAATAAGCCTATATCAGATAACAGCGCTTTTTGGCGTTTTTTTGAGCAGCAGGTTTTTTGCTGTTTTTCCCCGTTCAGCCCTGCAATGGTGCTGTTTTCCGCATGATTGCGCTGGTAGTGCTCGCCGCAGTCTCATGACCGAGCGTAGCGAGCGAATGAGCGAGGAAGCACCAGGGAACAGGAATACGGATGGAGGCACTTACGCGTCTGGGTTTGGGGATGTCTCCAGATCGTACTTAATTTCCTTAAGTGCCTGTAATATCCTGTCTTTTTTATAGCATAGCTCGCCTGTTTTTGTGTCTACCAGTCCTGCTTCGATCAGTAGCCCAGCCGCGAGAAAGAGTCGGTGATTGCGTTCCCGTCGTTGTTTTTTTCCCTCGATTCGTTTTTGGACCGCCTGTTTTCGTTCGCTTTCCTGTGCCTGTAAGTCGTTTTTTTCCGCTGTTGCCAGTACGTGGAGAAGTTTGCGTTCCTGTTCTGTGAGTCCGGATCCGTTGTCTAGCAGGTCAATAATCTGTCTCTGTCGCGCGGTCTGTTCTCCGAGCTTCCTGATGAATCCGATCCGTTTCTTCAGCCATTCGACGTTGCTGATGCGCATGTTTGTGGTACTCCCTGGTGTTTTTTTACGGCGGTTTGTGGTCGTGCAGTATATCGCTTGCGGTCGGCGGGTGCAGGGGTTATCTTCCGTACTAATTCGTAAAATTAGAAGGAAGCGCACTTATATGTTTCTCTCCTTCGTCGAGAAACAGTGCGCTCCTGCGGAGGGCTGAAACCGTGGCAACCTATCACCTCAGCGTTAAATTTGGTGGCAAGGGGCAGGCTGCAAACCACGCCGATTACATCGAGCGCAAAGAGAAATACCGCGACCGTCAGGATTTGGAATATTCCGCACACGGAAACATGCCGGAATGGGCGCGAGATAATCCCTCACATTTCTGGCAGGCTGCTGACCAGTTTGAACGTGCGAACGGTTCGACCTATCGGGAACTTGAAATTGCATTACCCCGTGAACTGACAGCGGAACAGCGCCTTGAACTGGTGCAGGATTTTGTACGTCAGGAAGCTGGCGAACGGCACGCCTGGAGTTTTGCCATTCACAATCCGAAAGCGAGCATTGACGGCGGCGAACAGCCTCATGCGCATATCATGATGAGCCAGCGTGTGAATGATGGCATTGAACGTACTCCGGAACAGTATTTCCGGCGCTATAACGCCAGGTATCCCGAGCGGGGAGGTGCGAAAAAGGATTCCGGAAGCCTGACTCTCACTCAGCAAAAAGAGCAGTTGCGGAAATTGCGAAAACGCTGGGAGGTGAAGCACAACGAACATATGAGAAAGCATGGCTTTGAAAGGGGCTTCATTGACTGCCGGACGCTGAAAGAACAGGGCATTGAACGACGTCCCGAAGTGCATCTGGGTTTTGAAGTTGCCGGACGGCTTGATGATGCCCAGCGTCATGACATCATGCAAAAACGGTCTGAACCGGACTATTCCCGCCATCTTGAACAGGCGCGAACGGTCGGGCATGACATCAGGGAATGGCTGGACACTCCGGTTAAGCAACATGAACTGGTCAGAAGGCTGCAACATGATGTTGCGCGGGAGCATGGCTTTGACATGAGAGACAGAGTGAGCAGACAGAACCGAACTGAACCTGAACGGGTTAAATCACCGTCACGTGGATTTTCTATGGGATTCTGAACATGGCCAGCACAGAAGAAAAATTACTCACGCTCCTGTTATCGGTGGAGCATCTGCAACATACCGCAATGGAGCAACAGAAAGCTGTTGCTGATTCTCTGGCTGTGGCAAGGGAAACACTTCGCGGATATCGGGATATTTCTGACGGTGTGGCAAAACAGGTCAGGGATGAAGTCAGAAACGAGGTGCAGAACCTGGATGTTGCAGGGCTGATAGGTGAGCGCATCAGCCAGGATTTTCAGCGGCTGGAAGAGTCAGTCGCAAACATGAAGGCAAACGCGGATGCCCTGAACAGGGATATTGCGACAATTCACAGCAATATCGTGCAGGAATACAACACCCTTAAAGGGTATAGCTGGAAATGGCTGGGTGGGGTGTCAGTGGCTTTTCTGGTTATGTTCTGTGTGCTCGGATGGGGAATGAAAACAATGCTAGACAGGAACTACAACGCCACAGCGGCGGTGTATCAGAAAGTTGTGACCCTGGAGAACAAACAGATCATGGACATGAAGAGTAGGAAGCGTGACAAATGAATTAGAATGATATGTTTACAGGGCTGATGATCTGATGTCTCTCTAGGAAAAGACGGTTTGTATTGTTATTGTAAAGTGTCTCATCTACAAATCTGTTTTTATTCTTAGATAGAAAGATAAGCGCCATTCCATAGTCTTTGTTTGGTTGTATGAATATTTTACTGAGTTCATGTTCATAATAGTTGAGTTTCCCCTTGGCGGGATCGATGACCTGAAACCATCCGTTTCGGTAGCCAGAATAAACAACAAAGTGTCCGCCATTAGTCTTGGTTTTTAGTATTGTTGGTGAACTCACTTTTTTCAGGTCATTAATAGATAGTTTTAGTCCAATAGTTGATATTCCAAGTGTTCGGGATGTTGATGCCAGATCTAGCAGAGAATAATCTGGTTTCAGACCTATAAGCAGAAAAATATTTTTCTCACTAGTGTTCTTTTTAAAATACTTGTTAAGTATGTAAGACAGAGAGGATATGCCACAAGAATTATCTAAAAGTTGCCGTTCTACTCCGTTAGTTTGTAGTTCTATCATAGTCTTATTAACTCGATCACGAGGTCTGTCTGACGGGGAAGCTTGCGCTGTAAGATTATATGATAATGCACATATTGTAATGATGGTTGTTTTTATCTTTGTGCTTAATGTGAAAATTTTATGAGGCATATAATGTTCCCTATTTTTATTTTGTTTATAATTTATTTATTGGTTATATATTAAATCTATCATAAGTCTAATGGTTAAAATGGTTAGTGGTGTCAGTATTAGTGAAAATAAAGGATGTAATATGCTATTCTTTCTCTGTAAGTACTTGAGAATACTAAACCATAGTACAAGAATAATTATGTACATGTAGTGAGAATTGGAAAACATAGTTTCTCCCCGTGAGTATGTGTTTTTATGTGGGTATATGCACACCCCATATAGATGTATTATGTTATATTTATAATATACCTCGGCAAAATAAAAGGATTATTATAGAAATAGGGAAGGCTATAAAAAAGCTTATATTAAGGTCTGTTTTCTTCTTAGAAAAGTAATTCTTTATTCTAATTATTATAGATGTAATCCCCCAAACAATAAAAAGAATGGAGCTGCTTGTAACTATTTGATATATCATGATTGTTTTCCTCTATTGTTGTGTAGATAGATGTTAATGGCACTGGGTGCATTTATTCGTAATTTCTTTTTCCATGCTGGGCCAGCAAGAGCATCTGAACAGAAACTTGATTAGTCATGAAAACACATCACTTATCGAAGAAAAATATAAACTAACAGAATAACTATAGATGCAGGGAAAGCTAAGAATAAGCTTATAGCTGGGTCTGTTTTTTTGTTGAATTTCCAGTTTGTGACTCTGATTATTACAGCCATAGTTATCCAGGCTATAATCAAAATAGAACTGCCATTGATAAAATCATATTTCAAAATAAATTCTCCTATATTAAGACTAATTCTAGTCAGGTCAGTGGCACTGAGTACATTTATTCGTCATTTCTTTTTTCCATGATGCTGGATTTTCAATTGCCTTTTCAAATGCCTGTTTATATCTCCCATTTGAATATCCGGGTATTGAATTGAAATGTTTATCTGCCCAGTTCTTATCATTCATTATGATATTTAAATCTTGTTGTGTAGGGACAGCATCAAAAGCAGGGCCTATTTTATTTCTTTGTTGTCCAAGAACTGCTTCACCAGCCAGTCCACCAAAGAATAATCCACCAGCTTCAAGTAACATAAATTTTGTAATGGTGGTAGCACCAGTCACACTGCTACCGAAGGCACCACTTGCGGCTGCAATTACAGCGTCTTTAGTATTAAATTTGTTTCCTGAAATAGCCAACATTGCAGCATAACTACTTAGACTAATAGCCATTCCTTGAGCTGCGCCCCAGAGTAATGGGGCCAGAACAACAGGAATTGCTTTTCCTGTTGTTCTGGCCATTTCATCATCCGTCATTATCTGATGCGGTTGGTATTCCAGGTCATCTATCTTATAGGATAATGGTGTCTTTGCCTGTGTTGTGTTTGTCAGCATGGCTGTTATTATAAGAGTACATAAAACTGGTATCTTCATTTCATGCTCTCCACGAGAAATCAAGGGAAAATGTATTTGCATCCATACCACCAAGTTCATGATCAACTGTAAAATCCACAACAAAATTTTTCCAGCAGTTAAATGTCACTCCGGTAATTAACGTACCGGACGTATCCCATGATGGTGTGTGTGGATTTCTTTTTTTAGTGGTATAGATATCTTTGGATGCTCCAAATTTAACATCCACATCATTATTTAATGCAATGCTGAGGATACCTGCTGTTGAGAAATAACGGTACTTAATGTCGTCTTTCTTGCCGGATATTCCGTCGATATAGGACGGATAGAGCGTGAGAACTACAGGATCCAGAACCCAACTGAATGAGGATGATATAGTGTAACTGTTGATGTTTCCCGCTTTAAATCCTGTCCCTGCACTTAATACTGTCAGTGGATAGAAATTATCAAGGCGATATGAAACACCGATATTATAGTTATCTGCATTGCCTGTGGTTTCTGATTTCAGGTTAAGCTGAGAATCAGTTGTGTCTTTTCTGGTGTACTTACTGAACCACGTACCCCTGATGGATAGATTATCAGTGACGCCGTACTTGAAAGATGCATAGCCGTTCAGTTGTTTTGTTCTGGTACTAACTACTGATACGGAATTGTCCAGAAAGAAAGACCCAATAGATGTGAGATTTAGCGTATATTGTGGAAATGTGCTGGATTTATTATTTTCATAAATTGACAGGCCGGAACTGAACGTCCATTTATTTTTCTCAGGTAAAAAGTCTTCAACTTTATATATGTTCCCACCAGAGCCTATTATCAGGTTTTGAGTGTTTCTTGCGTAAGAATAATTAGCAGTAATGAGCGTGGATAACATGGCCAAAGGTAATATGATTTGTTTCATGATCTATTACACCGCCAGTGATAATGATAATTATTATCTGTTGTTTGATTCTGCCATATGCCAAATAGTTGTCAATTAAAAAACATGAATAATGGATCTCCGTCTCAATAAGTGGTTACACGACAGAGATAGGGGAACAAAAATCTCTGTATAGAACGCTCCATCCAGGGGGAGAAAACTAGTCATTTTGACCCGTCCGGTGTTCAGAACACACGAAACCGATCGCGCATCGCTTTCGTGCATAGTTATGCAACGCGCTAAAAACGATTCTGACGCATTTTTTATGTTTTTCCTGGTGTTTCCTTGTCTTTTTGCGTTTTTTGCGTCAGAAAGCGATTGAGGGCGTTTTACAGGGTACGTACAACAGGAGTTATGGTAAATGGATCGGTTTTCGGGAAGGATCGACAGGATTTGCCGTTGGGTGTAGTGTAAGCGACTGAAAAACAAACGCCCCTGAAATTCGTGTCTCTCCGCCAAGATTGTCACGAGAATACAGGGGCGAGGTCGGTCGATAACCTAGAAGGAATCGTAACACATGAGCGCCGCGCTTCAATACTTCGAAGAAAATTTACCCCACCGTCCCTATCACTCGGATGATCTCTCTTTCGGCCTTCGCATCTCCGGCAAAGGGCGTGCGCTTCTTGCGCGGTACATCCAGCAGAACCAGCCTCATGCGCAGTTCTGGCTGGTTTTTGACGTTGACCGCGAGGGGGCAGCGATTGACTGGAGCGACCGGAACGCTCCCGCGCCGAACATCACCGTAAAAAATCCTGTGAACGGTCATGCTCACCTGCTCTACGCGCTCAATATCGCCGTGAGAACCGCGCCGGACGGCTCGGTTAAGGCGCTGAAATACGCCGCTGCGATTGAACGTTCGCTGTGTGAGAAACTTTGTGCTGATGTGAACTACAGCGGACTGATTTGCAAAAATCCGTTCCACCTGGAATGGCAGGTGATGGAGTGGCGAGAGGAAGCCTATACCCTCGATGAACTGGCTGATTATCTCGATTTGAGCGCCTCAGCGCGCCGTAGCATCGATAAACATTACGGGATGGGGCGAAACTGCCACCTGTTCGAAATGACGCGCAAATGGGCTTACAGGGCGATTCGTCAGGGCTGGCCCGAATTCTCACAGTGGCTTGATGCCGTGATTCAGCGTGTCGAAATGTACAACGCATCGCTTCCCGTTCCGCTTTCACCGCCTGAATGTCGGGCTATTGGCAAGAGCATTGCGAAATACACGCACAGGAACTTCACGCCGGAAACTTTCGCACAGTATGTGGCTGATACGCACACATTAACGTACGTTTTCGTTCCATTGGCCCTCACCCCCCGATAACGACCCAGGTAGCGCGCCGTATTCCCCCCGCCGGCCGTTTTCTTCGACATGTACATCAGGCGCGGAACTCATCGGGGCGCAGGAATGAAATCCCATTCAGACTCCGGATAGATTCAAGCAAGCCCACTTATCGTCAAAATCGGTGTTGCAAAAACGGGAGTGACCATAGATCCGTTTTCCAAGCGGACCCATAATATCGGCTGGTAAACATCACTCGCTAGTGCATTCTTTTTGTTGGTAATGATAATCATTTACATTCATTCTTTGATGTTTTATCATAATTAATGTTTTGTCAATAAATATATGGAAACATATTGTTTCAGATGGGAATATGAGAAAGTTCATCCTTATTTCTATGATAACGTTAGCTAGTGTTAGTCTGGGAGCCTGCAGACAGAATGTCACCATAAAGCAGGATGCGCCAGGGCAGAAAGCTTTCCTGACTGACGGGCAGATTTACGATTTGCACAGTGGCAAAATTATTTCTAGCAGCGAGCTTTTGGCGGATCTTGCTACCGCTCAACATCTTATTATTGGTGAAAAACACGATAATGCCGAGCATCATCAGATTGAGCTTTGGCTTATTCAAAATTTGCTCATCCAGCGACCACAGGGGAGTGTGTTGCTTGAGATGTTGACGTCAGAGCAACAGCCCCGAGTTAACCAAGTTAAATGTTGGCTGAAAGATAATCCTGTGGTTCGAGATAGCCGTGTTCAGGAACTACTTAACTGGCAAAAAGGGTGGTCCTGGGAGATGTATGGCGACATCGTCATGCAGCTATTACGTGGGCCTTACCCGCTGCTCAATGCCAACATTGGCCGGGAGCAGATGTTGGCACTGTACAAAAAAAACGAATTTCCTAAAGGAAAAAAATCCACTGCACCTGTGGTACAAGAAGCTCTGCGTGAAACCATCATATCTATGCATGAAGGCAACCTTGAAAGCCAGCAACTGACGTCAATGCTCTCTATTCAGCAGCAGCGGGATCGCTACATGGCCCGCCAGCTTCTGAGTGCCCCGGTACCGTCGTTGTTGATTGCAGGTGGTTATCACGCGTCAAAAAGCATGGGCGTACCGTTACACATGGAAGATCTTGCCACCGGCACCCATCCAGTGGTGTTGATGCTTGCAGAAAAAGGAATGAACATCACAGTAGATCATGCTGACTACGTGTGGTTTGTAGCGCCAGATACAACAAAAAGGTAAACCATGGATGATGAATATTCTCCACTTCTCACAGTCGGTAAAATGGAGCAGCTGGTTTATCTGTTCTCTACTGCTTCATGGACTGATTTTCCTTGCGTTTATCTGGCGTTTTTCCGAAGTTCAGCCCGCTATGTCTCCTGCACCGGCGATCATGCTGCAATGGGCAGAAATTATAGAGGCTCCTTCTTCTCCACTTTCGCTTCCGGTGGGAATCGCTCAACAGGAGTCCGCAGTGACAGAAGAAAAGCAACAAACTGAGGACAGACAACAACGTCCTGTCACTGAAGACAGTGATGCAACCATTGAAATAACTAGGAAGAAAAAGTCATCCGATGGAGAAAAGAAAAAGACACGTCCACCTCGTAAGATAAAGGCTCAAACCAGCGACAGCAACCCCACAGCCGTTTCCAGTAATGCTGCACCTCAGGCTCTGGTCGAATCGTCCCGTATTGCTGCGCCTTTTAACAGTGACTCAACAAAGCGAGATAATTCTGAGGCATCTTGGGAAAGCAGAGTAAAAGGCCACCTAAACCGTTATAAACGTTACCCTGGCGATGCCAGAAAACGTGCACGAACCGGCACAGCCGTCGTGACTTTTACCGTAAACACGGAAGGCACTATTGTCAGTAGTTTCTTGGAAATCTCTTCAGGAACCTTTTCTCTTGACCGCGAAGCTATTGCTGTTTTAGAACGCGCTCAACCACTTCCCAAACCACCGCCTGAAATATTGGAGGGAGGATTATTTAAAGTAAAAATGCCGATTACCTTTAAGTTGAAGGAGTAAAGGGATAATTGGCCGTTCAAGTTCATTTAACTGAAATTTAATTTTCATTTTTATGCTGAACATTTTATCAAACTTTTCCACTGTCGAAAAAATCAAAAAGACAGTAGAACATAATTAATAAACAAATAGTTATACTTATCTTTATTAATATTATACCCAAGGAAATTTATGAACGTTATAAAACTGGCTATCGGCTCAGGCATATTATTGCTCAGCTGCGGTGCTTACTCACAATCCATCAGTGAAAAAACTAATTCCGACAAAAAAGGAGCGGCAGAATTCAGTCCGCTCAGCGTTTCTGTCGGGAAGACGACCAGTGAGCAGGAAGCTCTCGAGAAAACAGGCGCGACCAGTTCCCGGACAACGGACAAAAACCTGCAATCACTTGACGCAACAGTGCGTAGTATGCCTGGTACTTATACTCAAATAGATCCTGGTCAGGGAGCAATCAGTGTGAATATTCGAGGCATGAGCGGATTTGGTCGTGTAAACACTATGGTCGATGGTATTACCCAGAGTTTTTACGGAACCTCTACCTCCGGAACAACGACGCATGGTTCAACTAACAATATGGCTGGCGTACTTATAGATCCTAACTTACTGGTAGCAGTTGATGTTACACGCGGTGACAGCAGTGGCTCTGAAGGGATCAACGCCCTTGCCGGTAGTGCAAATATGCGTACTATTGGCGTTGACGATGTAATATTTAACGGTAATACATATGGCCTTCGTTCACGTTTCTCTGTCGGTAGTAATGGGCTGGGACGCAGCGGAATGATCGCCCTTGGTGGAAAAAGCGACGCTTTTACGGATACGGGAAGCATTGGCGTTATGGCTGCTGTGAGCGGCAGTTCTGTGTACTCTAATTTCTCAAATGGTTCTGGAATTAACAGCAAAGAGTTTGGTTATGATAAATATATGAAGCAGAACCCCAAATCCCAACTGTATAAAATGGATATCAGACCAGACGAATTTAACAGCTTCGAACTTTCCGCTCGAACCTATGAAAATAAATTTACACGTCGTGATATAACCAGTGACGACTATTACATTAAATATCATTACACCCCTTTTTCTGAATTAATTGACTTTAACGTAACGGCCAGTACCAGTCGCGGTAATCAAAAGTATCGTGATGGCTCGCTGTATACTTTCTACAAAACCTCAGCGCAAAATCGTTCTGACGCGCTGGATATCAACAATACCAGCCGGTTCACTGTCGCGGACAATGACCTGGAGTTTATGCTGGGCAGCAAACTGATGCGTACCCGCTATGACCGGACCATTCACTCAGCGGCGGGCGACCCGAAAGCGAATCAGGAATCGATCGAGAACAATCCGTTCGCACCCTCCGGCCAGCAGGATATTTCAGCGCTGTATACCGGGCTGAAGGTTACGCGCGGCATCTGGGAGGCAGATTTCAATCTCAACTACACACGTAACAGGATCACAGGGTACAAGCCCGCCTGCGATTCACGCGTTATCTGCGTGCCACAGGGTAGCTACGATATTGACGATAAAGAGGGTGGCTTCAACCCTTCAGTTCAGCTTTCTGCTCAGGTAACACCATGGCTTCAGCCGTTCATTGGCTACAGCAAATCCATGCGCGCCCCGAACATCCAGGAGATGTTCTTCTCTAATTCAGGAGGCGCATCCATGAACCCATTCCTGAAGCCTGAACGTGCAGAAACCTGGCAGGCGGGTTTTAACATTGATACCAGAGATTTACTGGTCGAACAGGATGCCCTGCGCTTTAAGGCTCTGGCGTACCGCAGCAGGATCCAGAACTACATCTACAGCGAGTCTTATCTGGTTTGTTCTGGAGGTCGTAAATGCAGTCTGCCTGAGGTGATTGGCAATGGCTGGGAGGGCATTAGCGATGAATACAGCGACAATATGTACATCTACGTTAACTCGGCAAGCGACGTTATCGCAAAGGGCTTCGAACTGGAGATGGATTATGATGCAGGTTTTGCTTTTGGCCGACTCTCTTTCAGCCAGCAGCAAACAGACCAGCCAACCTCCATCGCCAGCACCCACTTTGGCGCAGGGGATATAACCGAACTGCCCAGAAAATACATGACGCTGGATACTGGTGTTCGCTTCTTCGATAACGCGTTGACCCTGGGCACTATCATAAAATACACAGGCAAGGCTCGTCGCCTGTCGCCTGATTTTGAGCAGGACGAACATACCGGCGCAATAATCAAACAGGATTTGCCGCAGATCCCAACGATTATCGATCTCTATGGTACTTACGAGTACAACCGCAACCTGACACTGAAACTTTCGGTACAAAACCTGATGAACAGAGATTATTCGGAGGCGCTGAATAAGCTCAACATGATGCCAGGTCTTGGTGACGAGACCCACCCAGCCAATTCCGCGCGTGGCAGAACATGGATATTTGGCGGGGACATTCGTTTCTGATGACAATTTCCGCTAGGTTCAGACAATACGTTTTCTCTCTTATGTCAATTTTATTGCAGGAACGAAAAATGAATATTTTCACTTTATCCAAAGCACCGCTATACCTGTTAATTTCACTATTTTTACCCACGATGGCCATGGCTATCGATCCACCTGAACGCGAACTTTCGCGATTTGCCCTGAAAACGAATTACCTTCAGTCCCCTGATGAAGGCGTCTATGAACTGGCGTTTGATAATGCCAGTAAAAAGGTGTTTGCAGCAGTCACCGATCGTGTAAATCGTGAAGCCAATAAAGGCTATCTGTATTCGTTTAATTCAGATTCGCTGAAAGTCGAAAATAAATACACGATGCCATACCGGGCATTTTCGCTGGCGATAAATCAGGATAAACATCAGCTCTATATCGGACACACCCAGTCAGCGTCCCTGCGTATCAGTATGTTTGACACCCCAACCGGCAAACTGGTAAGAACCAGCGACAGGTTAAGTTTTAAAGCGGCAAACGCTGCAGATTCGCGTTTTGAGCATTTTCGCCATATGGTTTACAGCCAGGATTCCGATACCCTGTTTGTGAGTTATAGCAATATGCTGAAAACGGCCGAGGGCATGAAGCCTCTGCATAAGCTGTTAATGCTCGACGGGACGACGCTTGCCTTAAAAGGCGAGGTTAAGGATGCTTACAAAGGTACAGCGTATGGTCTGACGATGGATGAAAAAACACAGAAAATCTACGTTGGCGGAAGAGATTACATCAACGAAATTGATGCGAAAAATCAGACGCTGCTGCGTACCATCCCGTTGAAAGATCCGAGACCACAAATCACAAGTGTGCAGAATCTGGCGGTGGACTCCGCTTCTGACCGTGCCTTTGTGGTGGTATTCGACCATGACGATCGTTCCGGTACAAAAGATGGACTCTATATTTTTGACTTACGCGACGGTAAACAGCTTGGCTATGTGCACACAGGAGCCGGAGCTAACGCGGTGAAATACAATCCGAAATATAACGAACTGTATGTCACCAACTTCACTAGCGGCACCATCAGCGTAGTGGATGCCACCAAATACAGCATCACCCGTGAATTTAACATGCCGGTCTACCCAAACCAGATGGTGTTGTCGGACGATATGGATACCCTTTACATTGGCATCAAAGAAGGCTTTAACCGCGATTGGGATCCTGATGTGTTTGTGGAAGGAGCTAAAGAACGTATTCTGAGCATTGATTTGAAAAAGTCGTGATCGGGGGGAAAAAACATGGGATAAAAACTCCGTTATTCCACTAAACTGGCCGGACTAGGAAAAGCAAACATCTCTGTCCTGCCGGTACGCCTGTTACGCCGCTCCATGAGGCTGAGGAATCTCCAGAAAACGAGACAGGCACAGCATTGTACGATCAACTGATTTGTGCCAATAATTAAATGAAATCACAGCTATGCCTGTTCATGGGGTTCTAGGCCGGAACCCCAGATTTTTCCGATTGTTTGTTTTCTAACTGATTATTCAGTAGTTTTAGAGGGCTGACGCTCAGTGGAACGAAAACTCACGTTAAGAGGTTTTGACTATGATAAAAGTCAAAGTAGGGGTGAGTTTGGATATGGAAATTATTGTACTATAAGGAGAGCATGAAAAACCCTGGGGCAGTCACTGAATGAGGGACCAGCAGCGGTAAAATAACCAGCATAATTTCTGCATGGTCGATTTTTATACCGTGACAGGCTGTTTTTTATACTTGCACCGATTCCCGGGCACACTTAGCCTGTGTCAGGCTGGCATATACCTCAGCAGACTGATATCCCGCGCGTTTTTCTTCAGCCCTGATACATTCAGCCCCGCAATGGCCCGGCGGTATACCATCCGGCCGCCGCACAGCACGCATTCGAACGGGTCACGACTCAGGAACTGTTTCACCATTTGTGCATAGCACACTTTCGCCACTGCTTCCGGTTTATCCATCCCCAGAGCACGGTACACCTGCGGCAGCTTCTCTCCACACACCCGGTTGGCAAGGAACCCGAAGTACCTCACCATCTTAAAAAACTGAACCGCCCCGGGAATCCTGGAGACTAAACTTCCTGAGAAAGAGGTAAACAGGATGACTAAAAATACTCGTTTTTCCCCCGAAGTCC
>ERZ506869.354-NODE-354-length-14119-cov-4.50398_pt1 | contig 14119 bp, 15 predicted proteins | sample MGYA00513976_ERZ506869 | MGnify/ENA metagenome assembly ERZ506869 | reverse complement strand
CCTTCTTCGCGGCCGGCTTAGCGGCTGCCTTGGGCTCCGCCTTCGCGGCAGGCTTAGCCGCGGTCTTCTCGGCGACCTTTGCCGCTGCCTTGGGCTCAGACTTCGCGGCGGGCTTGGCAGCGGGCTTCTTCGCGGCCGGCTTAGCGGCAGCCTTCTTCGCGGGCTCCTGCGCCTTCGCGACCCACGGCGCCACGGGCTCCTTCTCTACCTCCTTGGCGACGTCCTCCAGCACGAAGGGCAGGAAGTAGGCCATCTGCTTCTTCCACCAGTACCAGTTGTGCGTGACGTCCGCTCCCCAGTAGTCGCACCAGTGGTCCACGCCCAGGCGGTTGAGCTCGGCGTCCATGCGGCGCTCGTCTTCCGCGAACTGCGCGTCCTCGCCCTGGCCGCAGCAGAACAGCAGCGAGCGGTTGCGGTACAGGCCCACGTACGGGTGGTCAAGCGGCATGTTGGGAAGGAACGCCAGGACGTCGTTGTCGTACAGCGTGGAGTTCATCCAGTCGCCGAAGAAGTACCCGGAGTGGTAGATGCCGGAGAGCGCCATGCAACCCTGGAAGAGGTCCGGTCGGCGGAACAGCGCGATGGCGGCGTGGACGGCCCCCATGGAGCAGCCAAACGCGATCGGGCGCAGGTTCGAGGCGTTCAGCTCGTGCACGCGGGGGATGAGCTCGTCCGTCACGAAGCGGAAGTAGGCCTCCTGGCGGGCGGCGCGGGCCTCGTTGTCGCCGCTCAGGAGCGACCAGCTCTGCTCGTCGAAGTTGTCCACCGAGAAGAGCTGGATCTGCTTGCCGTCGATGAACTCGGCAAGCGCGTCCACCATGCCCTCGTCCTCGAGCTCGCTCGCCTTCTGGTCCTGGGTCTGGAACGCGACGACGGGGTAGCCGCCCTCGCCGTAGACGATGAGGCTTGCCTCCTGGCCGAGGGACTTGCTCTGCAGCTTATAGACGGAACGCTTCATATTGGTATGTCCTCCTATCGAGTCCATGTATTCGCTTTGGCGCGTCGGCAGAAGGTACGAAATTCTCCGCCGGCGGGGCTTTGCCCGCGTGAATTGTAGCATTATGTGCGGAATCGTGCATTTTGGGGCCGTTTCTTACATGAGCCTTTGGCGTAACGGGGCATTGGTGTCAAATTGCATGCCATTGGTTCTTATGGGGAACAACTTCTCAGCTCTACCGACGCGGGGGGCGCGGGTGTGGCACCATAGGTGTCCATGGTATCTACAGCATGTAGGACCGGCGGGACCGTCGAACATCGCGGTACCGCCGACGATTGGGGAGGCATTCATGGGCACCATCGAGACCACGTGCGTGCAGGGCGGCTACGTTCCCGGGGACGGCGAGCCCCGGCAGCTGCCCATCGTGCAGTCCACCACCTTCAAGTACGACACCTCGGAGCACATGGGGCGCCTGTTCGACCTGGAGGAGGATGGCTACTTCTACACCCGCCTGCAAAATCCCACCAACGATGCGGTCGCGAAGAAGATCTGCCAGCTGGAGGGCGGCTCGGCGGCCATGCTGACGTCCTCAGGGCAGGCGGCCACGTTCTTCTCGCTCTTCAACATCTGCGAGTGTGGCGACCACGTGGTGGCGAGCTCCGCCATCTATGGCGGGTCGTACAACCTGCTGGCGCACACCATGCGCAAGATGGGGGTGGAGGCCACGTTCGTCTCGCCCACGTGCACGCGCGAGGAGCTGGACGCCGCGTTCAGGCCCAACACCAAGTGCGTGTTTGGCGAGACCATAGCGAATCCCGCGCTCGCGGTGCTCGACATTGAGCTCTTTGCCTCCGCCGCGCATGACCACGGCGTCCCGCTCATCGTGGACAACACGTTCCCCACGCCCGTTAACTGCCGCCCCATCGATTGGGGCGCAGACATCGTGACCCATTCCACCACCAAGTACATGGACGGCCATGCCTCGTGCGTGGGCGGTGCGATCGTGGACTCCGGCAACTTCGACTGGATGGCGCACGCGGACAAGTTCCCGGGTCTCACGCAGCCGGACGACTCGTACCACGGCATCGTGTACGCGGAGCGCTTTGGCAACGCGGGTGCGTTCATCACCAAGGCGACGTCGCAGCTCATGCGCGACTTTGGCTCAATCCAGAGCCCGCAGAACGCCTACCTGCTGAACATTGGCCTCGAGAGCCTGCACGTGCGCATGCCGCAGCACTGTAGGAACGGCCAGGCCGCGGCGGAGTTCCTGAGCGCGCACCCCAAGATCGCCTCCGTCCGCTACCCCGGGCTTCCCGGTGACCGCTACCACGAGCTCGCGCAGAAGTACATGCCGGGCGGCACCTGCGGCGTGGTCTCGTTTGACGTGGCCGGCGGGCGCGCGGCGGCCGAGCGCTTCATGAGCGCGCTCAAGCTGTGCACCATCGAGACCCACGTGGCGGACTCCCGCACGTGCTGCCTGCACCCGGCGAGCTCCACGCACCGCCAGATGACGGACGAGGAGCTTGTTGCCGCCGGCATCAGCCCGTCCATGGTACGGCTTTCCTGCGGGCTCGAGGGCACGCAGGACATCCTGGACGACCTCGCCCAGGCGCTGGAGCAGGCGTAGCCGTGGCGGTTGCGTCGCAGGGAGCCAGCCCGCGCGGGCGAAAAGGGCGGCGAGAAGAGCGGGGCGTGCAGCCTGATGACGCTTGGGAGGGCTTTACGTTCGCACTCGCGGCACTCGACGCCGTGCCGGTCGCGTTGTTCTGCCTCAGCTCCATCGTGCTTGGCAGGCGCATCGCGAGCCCGCTCTTTGTGGCAGGCTCGGTCGTGGCGTTCGCGGGCGGCGTCGGCAAGGTTGCGTGGAAGGCGCTGCTGGCACTTGCCCACCGTGGCGTCCCCATCCTCGCGCGGCAGATGCGCTACGTAATGCCGTTGGGCTTTGCCCTGATGGTCGCCGGGGCCGTCATGCGCCTGGGCGCGCTTGCGGGCGTGCTCGCGTCGCTGGTGCGGCCGCCTGCCGTGGTGGCGCTCGCGGCATGGGCCGCCTGCATGGTTGCCATGAGCTACATGGCCGTCCACAACCGCCAGGACGTCGCGCGCGACAACTGGGTCGAGGAGGTCGTGAACACCGTGGGCCAGGCGGCGCTCTTGCTGGCGCTGCTGCTGTAGCCCTCACGTGCGGAGGGAAGGTCAGACAATGGCAAGAATCCTCGTTCTTAACGGCTCGTCACGCCCAAAGGGCTTCACGGCTGCCATGATTCGCTCGTTTGCGCAGGGGGCGCGTCAGGCAGGCAACACGGTGCAGGTGATAGACCTGCGCATGCTGGACATACGCTGCTGCGTGGGCTGTCTCCACGGCGGGGCGGACCCGGCGCATCCCTGCACCCAGCGCGACGACATGGCGACCGTATACGCGGCGTATCGCGCGTGCGACGTGGTGGTGCTCGCGACGCCGCTCTTCTTCTGGTCGTACAGCGGCCTGCTCAAGAACGCGTTCGACCGGCTATGGGCCCTTGCGGAGTGCCAGCCGGACGAGCTCCGCGGAAACGGCAGGTCGGGGGCGCTGCTCGTGGCCGCCGGGGGCAGCCATCCCGCGCAGCTGCTCGCGCACTTCGACTACCTCATGCTGCGCATGGGCTGGAGGAACCTTGGCTCCGCGGTGCTGCTGCATACGGACGACCTCGACCCGGCGGCTGTGACGGACGTGCCGCAGGCGCGCGAGCTGGGCGCGTCCATCGCGTAGCCCGGCCCGCGCCGCCGGCAGCCGTCCCTGGCCCAGGACCTTGCCGTCCGCCCATGTCCGCCCGACCTTCTCGCCCAGCGCGCGGCGGGCAGGCGCCCGCGCGGTATACTCGGGAAAACCCGCGAAAGGAGAACCATGTCCCAAGCCAAGCGCATCCTCGTAGGACAGTCCGGAGGGCCCACCTCCGCCATCAACGCCAGCCTCGCCGGCGTCATCGCCGGCGCAAGGGAGAAGGGCGTGCGCGCCATCGGCATGCGCTACGGGATCCAGGGCTTCCTCGACGGGCGCACGGTGGACCTTGACCAGGCGGTCCCGGACGACGACGCGCTCGCGCTCCTGCGCGACACCCCCGCCAGCTGGCTCGGCAGCTGCCGCTTCAAGCTGCCGGAGCCCGAGGCCGACCCGGGGTTCTTTGCACGCGCGCTCGAGCGCATCGACGCGGCGGGCGTCTCCGCCGTGCTCTATATCGGCGGCAATGACTCCATGGACACCATCGCGAAGCTCGCGCGCTACGGCGAGCAGGTGGGAAGCGACGTCCGCTTCGTCGGCGTCCCCAAGACCATCGACAACGACCTCGTCGGCACGGACCATACGCCCGGCTACGGCAGCGCGGCCCGCTTCGTGGCGACGGCCGTCGCGGAGGTCGCTCGCGACGCGGACGTCTACGACCTCAAGAGCGTGACCTTCGTCGAGATCATGGGCCGCGACGCCGGCTGGCTCGCGGGCTCCGCCTGCCTCGCCAACCCCGACGTGGTGCTGCTGCCCGAGGTGCCTCTGGACGAGGACGCGCTTATGGCAAAGGTCGAGGCGCTTCTCGCCGAGAAGAACACCGTCATGGTCGCGACGTCTGAGGGCGTGCGCGACGCATCGGGCCGCCTCGTCGCGGAGCGCACCGTCGCCACGGGCACGGGCACCGACGAGTTCGGCCACCTCGCGCAGCTCTCCGGGGCTAGCCGCTACCTGGCCGCGCTTGCGAAGGGGCGCCTTGGCTGCAAGACGCGTGCCGTGGAGATCTCCACCTTCCAGCGCTGCGCCAGCCACTGCGCGAGCGCGACGGACCTGGACGAGGCCTTCGCTCTCGGTCGCCTGGGCGCGCTTTCGGCGCTGGACGGCAAGACGAGCGTCATGTGCGCGGTCGAGCGCACCTCGGACGACCCGTACCGCGCGGAGCTTCGCACCGTGGGCGTCGCGGAGGTGGCGAACAAGGTGAGGCCCGTCCCGCGCGAGTGGATCGCCGCCGACGGCATGGGCGTCACCCCGGAGTTCGTGCGCTACGTAAGGCCCCTGGTAGCGCCGCCGGAGCGGATCGACTACGTAGGCGGACTGCCAAGGCAGATGCCGCCACTGGCATAGGGGTATTCCGCGTGGTAGGGCCATGCGGTCCATACGCTTGGACGCGACGATGGGAGGAACCATGATTTTTGGAATGGGGCTGCCAGAGCTTGGCATGTCGATTCTGGTCGTGATGCTGGAGCTGGCGATACCTGCCGCGCTTGTGCTGGTCGTCGTGTACTTTGTCGTGCGCAAGGCCGTGCGCGACGAGCTTGCCAAGGCTGACCAGGAGCAGAAACAGAAAAGCTAGAGAGGCAATCTCATAGTGCATGCGCAAGACAGCGGGGCGCGTCATCCACGGAAGGATGGCGCGCCCCATTTCTATAGACAGACAGTTTGCGGATTCCAATTGCCGCTCGGGGGAGGGTTGCCTCCTTTTGGACGATTCTGCAAAACAGTTCCGATACCTGCGAAAACGTGATTTGCGAGATCGTTTGGTGTGAGTTAAAAAGACATGTACAATACCGTTTACAGCAATAACAATACCGTTCGTCGGCAATGTAGAGAAACGATATTGTATATAGAAGAAATCTGTGTAATAACAATACAAGACATAGAGTGCCAAATAAAAAGACATGTAAAAAGAGACATCAGATAGGAAGGAGAAGAGCGATGGACAAGATCGAGCTTCCCACGCGGCTCCCTAAGGACTTCTTCCTCGGGGCCGCCATGTCCGGCCCTCAGACGGAGGGCGCGTGGCAGGCGACGGGCAAGCTTCCCAACCTGTGGGACCGTTGGAGCAACCTCAACATCACGGACTTCTATAACCTGGTCGGTTCCTACGGCGGCAACGACTTCGCCCGCCGCCGCGACGAGGACATCCAGATCTTCAAGGACCTCGGCCTCGACTCCGTGAGGACGTCCATCCAGTGGAGTCGCCTCATGGACGGGAACGGCAGGCTCAACCAGGCCGGCGCCGACTACTACCACGAGCTCTTCGCCGCGTTCGCCAAGGCCGGCATCGACGTCTTCGTGAACCTGTACCACTTCGACATGCCCGCCTACCTCTACGACCGCGGCGGATGGGAGAACCGCGAGGTCGTCGAGGCGTACGCGAACTACGCCCGCACCGCGTTCGACGAGTTCGGCAAGGAGATAAGGAACTGGTTCACGTTCAACGAGCCCATCGTCGAGCCGCAGCAGCGCTTCACGAACGCGGTCTGGTACCCGTTCCATCACGACTTCGCAGAGGCCCGTCGCGTCCAGTACGGCATCTCGCTCGCGCATGCCCTCGCGACGCACGAGTTCAGGCTCGCGCAGGCAGTCGGCACCGTCCGGGCGGACGCCAAGATCGGTCTCATCAACTGCTTCACGCCGCCCTACACCAAGGAGAACCCGAGCGAGGCCGACCTCGAGGCCGTGCGCGTGGTGGACGGCGTCGACAACCGCTGGTGGCTCGACCTGGTCACGAAGGGCGAGTTTCCCCAGGACATCCTGGACGACCTCGACCGCAGCGGCATCGACCTCGGTCAGCGCCCCGGTGACGAGCAGGTCATCAAGCAGGGGCCCGTCGACTGGCTTGGCTTCAACTACTACCACCCCGCAAGGGTGCAGGCCCCGTCCAGGAAGGTTGACCAGTACGGCAACCCGGTGTTTGCGGAGGAGTACGTCTGGCCGGATGCGGTCGTGAACAAGAGCCGCGGCTGGGAGATCTACCCCAAGCGATCTATCTACCCCAAGGGCGTCTACGACTTCGCGATGACCATGAGGGACAACTACCCCGACCTCGAGTGGTTCGTGTCCGAGAACGGCATCGGCATCCAGGGCGAGAACGCCAACAAGGACGAGAAGGGCCAGATCCAGGACGACTATCGCATCGAGTTCGTGCGCGACCACCTCAAGTGGGTCGCGAAGGCGATCGAGGACGGCGCGAAGTGCCGCGGATACCACTACTGGGCCGTCATCGACAACTGGTCCTGGTCGAACGCCTTCAAGAACCGCTACGGCTTCGTCGAGGTCGACCTGGACGACAACTACAGCCGCCACTACAAGAAGAGCGCCGACTGGCTGCGCCGCGTCGCCACGACGCACACGATCTTCGACGCATAGTTGGTAACAGGACGCAGGGCAGGGAGTCCCTCGTCTGAGATTGCGCGGGAGTTTCCCGCAAGGAGGAATCATGGCAGAAGAAGTAGAGGAGAAGGCGAGCTTCCTGGACAAGTTCAGCGAAGTCTCCGCCAAGGTCGGCAACCAGGTGCACCTGCGCTCGTTGCGCGACGGCTTCGCGACCGTCATGCCAATCTACATCCTGGCCGGCATCGCAGTGCTCATCAACAACGTCGTGTTCCCGCTGTTCCTGAAGGGCGACGCGCTCGCGAACGTCCAGTACTGGGGCAACGCGATCACCCAGGGCACGCTGAACGTCGCGACCGTCGTTCTCGCCGGCATCATCGGCTACTGCCTGGCGCGCAACAAGCGCTTCAAGAACGCGATTGCCTGCGTCGTCATCGGCATCACCGCGCTGTTCATCATGATGCCGCAGACCGTCGGCAGCGCCGCCGCGAGCATCGCGGACGTGACCGAGCTCACCTACACCAACCCGAGCGACGCGAGCGCGAAGGCCGTGACCGTCAAGTACGAAAGGGTCGAGAAGGGCATAGAGAAGGCCGGCAAGGTCCCCTCCGGATACCAGCTCTCCAGCGTCGGCTCCGATAACGTCTCCGGCGTGTTCAGCAAGAACTTCACTGGCGCCAACGGCCTGTTCGGCGCGATCATCATCGGTCTCGCTGCGACGACGATCTTCATGAAGCTCTCCGAGAACGAGAAGCTCCGCGTCAACCTGGGTGAGGGCATCCCGCCCGCGGTCGCCGACACGTTCAACACGATGTTCCCGATGCTCATCACGCTCTCCATCTTCGGCCTCGTCGCCGCGCTTCTCCACGGCATCTGGGCGACGGACCTCATGACGATCATCAACACCTGCATCGCCGCGCCCCTGAAGGGCTTCGTGAACGCCGGCCCCTGGTTCGTCATTCTCGTCTACACCCTTGCCAACCTGCTCTTCTGCCTCGGCATCCACCAGTCCACCATCTCCGGCGTCCTCGCCGAGCCCATCCTCACCATCCTCATCACCGAGAACATGGCCATGTATGCCGCTGGTCAGCCCATCCCCGCGGACCACTACATGAACATGCAGATCATCAACACCTTTGCCCTCATCGGCGGCTCCGGCTGCTCCCTCATGCTCCTGCTCGACACCTTCCTGTTCTCCAAGAGCAAGGCGTCCAAGGACATCGCGAAGCTCTCCATCCTTCCCGGCATCTTCAACATCAACGAGCCCGTCATCTATGGCTACCCCGTCGTCTACAACCTGCCCCTCATGATCCCCTTCGTCCTCATTCCCGACCTGTTCATTTCATCGGTCTCACCTACGCCCTCACCTGCGCCGGCATCCTCGCACCCTGCGTCGTCATGGTTCCCTGGACCACGCCGGTGTTCGTCTCTGGCTTCCTCGCCGTCGGCGGTGGCACCGCCGGTGTCGTCGCGGTCATCTGGCAGGTCATCGAGGTCGCTGCCGGCATGGCAATCTACCTGCCGTTCATGAAGGTCTCCGAGCGTGCCCAGACAAAGCAGATGGAGCTCGCCGCCGAGGCCGAGAAGCAGAGCGCATAGCGTCCTCGCCCCTCGATACCACTCCCTCCCATGGGGGCGCCTCGCGGCGTTGCAACGGGGCGCCCATCCCCCAAGAGCTAAAGTGATGCTGTGGTCGGCGCGCGACGGAGCGCGCCACCGACGAAAGGAAATGGTCCATATGAAGATCCTGCTCGCCTGCAACGCCGGCATGTCCACGAGTCTGCTCGTCCAGAAGATGCGCAAGGAGGCCGCGTTCCAGGGCATCGAGGCCACCATCGACGCGGAGCCCCTCGGACCCGCGCTCGAGGACGTTCAGGACTACGACGTCCTCATGCTCGGCCCCCAGATCAAGTACGCCGAGGGCGATGCGAAGGAGGCGGCCGACGGCAAGGTCCCCGTGCGCGTCATCGCCATGGCGGACTACGGCCGCATGAACGCGAAGAAGATCCTGGCAGACGCCCAGAAGGCGATCGAGGAGGGCTGCTAGCAATGGCTGACGAGAAGGACGAGGCGCAGGAGCCCGACATGGAGGAGGCCTGCTTCCAGATCATCTCGACCGTGGGATGCGCGAAGTCCGACTTCGTCGACGCCATCCAGAAGGCGAAGGCCGGCGACTTCGACGCGGCGAACGCCCTCATCGAGGAGGGGAAGAAGACCTACCTCGAGGGACATCAGGTTCACATGGGGCTGCTCCAGGAGGACGCCCAGAAGATGGGCTCCACCAAGGTCCCGCTGCTTCTGGTGCATGCGGAGGACCAGCTGATGCAGGCCGAGACCGTGCGCATCATGGCCGAGGACCTTGTGGACGTTTACCAAAAGTTGGCGGCCGTCCAGAAGTAGAGCCTGTCACCGTGTCATCTTAGAGACGCGAACGCATCACCGGCGCGGACGCCAGGCAAGAGCCGGCGCCCGCGCCTTCCAACGACGGAGGAAGAAGGACGTGCACATGGAGAAGAGCGCTGGCACGAAGCCGCAGGAGCTGCTGTTCCCGAAGCCCGTGTTCCACAACAAGATCTGGGGCGGCCGCTACCTGCACGACGAGTACGGCTACGACATCCCGGACGGGGACGTGGGAGAGTGCTGGGCCATCAGCGCACATCCGAACGGAGACTGCACAATCGAGGGCGGAAGCTTTGACGGCAAATCGCTCAGCTGGCTCTGGGAGAACGAGCACGAGCTCTTCGGCGGCGCGAAGGGGGACCGCTTCCCGCTGCTCATCAAGATTCTGGACGCGCGCCAGAACCTCTCCGTGCAGGTGCACCCCGACGACGCGTATGCCGCCAAGCACGAGAACGGCAGCCTCGGCAAGCGCGAGTGCTGGTACGTGCTCGACTGCAAGCCGGGCGCGACCATCGTCGTGGGCCAGCGCGCGAAGGACCGCGAGCAGTTCGCCCGCATGGTCGAGGAGGGAAGGTGGGACGACCTTCTCTACAGCGTGCCCATCAAGCCCGGCGACTTCTTCATGATCGAGCCCGGCACCATCCACGCAATCCAGGCCGGCACCGTCGTGCTCGAGACCCAGCAGTCCAGCGACGTGACGTACCGCGTGTACGACTACGACCGCGTGCAGGCGGACGGCACCCGCCGCGAGCTGCACATTCCGCAGACGCTCGACGTGGTCGACTTCGACCTGCCGCTTCCCAATAGCGGCGACGTCGCAGCGCCCGAGGTGGGCGGCGTCACCGTCCTGGGCACGTGCCCCAACTTCGAGGTGGAGCGCGTGCGCGTGGCACCGGGCGCACCCGTGTGCGTGCCGCAGACGCACGACTTCATGTGCGTCTCCGTCGTGCACGGCAAGGGCGGCAAGGTGACGTCTGCTGCCGGCAGCTGGGAGCTTGAGCTTGGGTCGCACTTCGTGGCGCCGGCGGGCTCCGGCGACCTCGAGTTCGAGGGACAGATGGAGCTCGTCGTCAGCTGGCCGGAGGGCTAGGGCGCACGGCCGCCCCTGCGGCCGCCATTCACAACACAGGACCGACGGAGGGGCCGCTCGTCTTCGCGGGCGGCCCTCGTCATAGGGACGAGAGGAGCGCGCCATGTCCGTGCGCGTGGGGATCGACATCGGCGGGACGCAGCTTCGCGTGGCCGCGCTGGACGAGAAGAGCCACATCCTGAGGAAGGAGTCCTTCTCGAACGACCACGATGCGGGGCCGCGCTAGAACCTGGGAAGGCTTGCGGACGCGATCGTGGGGTGGGGACTCGACTACGAGGGCATCGGCATCGGCTGCCCCGGTCCGCTCGACTTCGCGGGCGGGCGGATCCTGAACCCGCCGAACCTTCCCGGCTGGGAGGGGTTCCCGGTGGCGGAGTTCTTCCGCGAGCGCTGCGGCCACAGGTGCCTGCTGAACAACGACGCGAACGTCGCGGGCCTTGCGGAGGCGCGCGTGGGCGCCGGCGCGGGCTTCGCGTCCGTCGTGTACATGACCGTCTCCACGGGCGTCGGCGCGGCGTACGTGGCAGACGGCCGGATCGTAGGAGGGGCGCACTCGCTTGCGACCGAGGTGTTCAACATGATCGTGTGCGACGCGCCGAGCGCGCGCCCGGGCATGAACCCCGGTGCGCTCGAGGACCAGAGCTCGGGCACGGCCATCGCGCGCATGACGTCACGGCGCATGGGTCGCGACGTGGCTGCGCCGGAGGTGTTCGCGCTGGCGGACGGAGGCGATGCGGATGCCCTGGCGCTACGTCCTCAACCCGGACTCGCTCCGCTTTTGCGAGGCGACGTGCGGGGGAGACGCCGGCCTCGTGGGAGCGGCGCTTTTGGTGTAGGACGTGTCGCAACGTGGGTAGGCGGCTTTCCGCCCGCGCGTATGATGGTGGCGTTCGGCACTCTGCCGGGCGCCACCCTGCGTTGGAAACGGTTTGGAGGAGACATGGCCCAAGACGCGTACGAGTACGACGCAACGATCTGCGAGGCCCAGGGCAAGGGCGGTGCCTACGTGCCGTTTCCCTGGGACATCAGGAAGGAGCTCGGTCGCGGACGCGTGAAGGTGCACGTGGAGTTCGACGGCATCCCGTACGACGGAAGCGTCGTGAACATGGGCGTCAAGAACCCGGACGGAAGCGTGTGCTACATCGTTGGGATGCTGAAGGCCATCCGGATGCAGCTGGACGAGGGGCCGGGAGACACCGTCCACGTCGTCGTTACCGAGTGAGAGTAAATAACGAAACAGAACACTTGTTCTTCTCGCCTGGGCGGTGTATGCTGGTCTGATCAAACGCTCGAGGCCCACGAGGGTGGCGATTGCCATGACGCAAGCGGATGACAGGCTGGTGCAAGGCGAGGTCAGGTACGTCGAGTACGGCGACGATGCCGTGGCGTACCTGTCCGAGCGCGACCCGCGCATGGCGGACGCCATAGCCAGGATCGGGCACGTGTGGCGCGTGCGCGACGACGACCTCTTCCAGGCGGTGGTCCACAGCATCGTCGGGCAGCAGATCTCGACGCGCGCGCAGGCGACGGTGTGGGCACGCATGCGCGACGGCCTTGGCACGGTGGACGCCGCGCACGTTGCGGCCGCGAGCGTCGAGGAGCTGCAGGCGTTTGGGATGACATACGGCAAGGCGGGCTACATCCACGACTTCGCACTGCACGTTCAGGATGGCTCGTTCGACATCGCGGCGGTGGAGCGCATGGGTGACGACGAGGCCATAGAGGCGCTTGCGTCGCTACGCGGCGTCGGCAGGTGGACGGCGGAGATGATCCTGACCTTCTGTCTGAACCGTCCGGACGTGTTCGCGTACGACGACCTTGCCATCCAGCGCGGCCTGCGCATGCTCTACCACCACCGCAGGATCACGCGGAAGCTGCTCGAGAGGTACCGCCGCCGCTTCAGCCCGTACTGCAGCGTCGCGAGCCTGTATTTGTGGGAGGTGGCCGGAGGTGCGCTTCCGGAGCTTCGCGATCTTGCGCAGAAGGCGGGGCCCGCGCGCAAGAGGCCCGCGCGCAAGGCGGGCGAGAAGGACGGCGGTGCGGCCCGGAAGGTGGTGCGGAAGGGAGCCTCTGCTCCTCGGAAGGATGCTGGGGCTGGCGCGGGTACGACGTATGTGACGACGTTCGAGACGGGCATGATAGGCACCCTGACGCTCGCGAGCGACGGGGAGCGGATTTCGCACTGCTGGTTCGAGCACGACAGGAACTGGGATGCGGATGCCGCCAAGACGTACGTCCGCAAGGACGACCTGCCCGTGTTCGACATTGCCTGCCGCTGGCTGCGAAGGTACTTCGCGGGGGAGAGGCCCGATTCTAGCGAGCTGCCGCTTGGGCTTTCGGGGACGCCCTTCAGGATGGCGGTGTGGAGGCAACTGCTCCGGATTCCCTACGGACAGACTGTGACGTACGGCGAGCTTGCGGAGAGGGTCGAGTCCCAGACGGGAAGGCGCACGTCCGCGCGTGCCGTGGGAGGTGCCGTGAGACACAATCCCATCTGCGTGATAGTGCCGTGCCACCGGGTGGTGGGCTCGGGAGGGAGCCTGACGGGGTTTGCCGGCGGCATCGAGGTGAAAGCCAGGCTCCTTGCGGCCGAGGGAGTAAAGATGGGGTAGGGACGTGGGACCGCATGTCCGCCGATGCGGTCCCAACCCCCAGCGCATCCCGCCTATCCGTTGAGGATTTGGCTCATGGCGATGTCCGCCGCCTCCTTGGGGTCGTCCGTCAGCGTGAAGAGGTCGACGTCCTTTGGCGAGATGTTGCCCTCGGCGAGCATGGACCCGCGGATCCAGTCGAAGAGACCCTGCCAGTAGCTGGTCCCAAACAGCACGAGGGGGATGTGCGGGGACTTTCCGGTCTGTACGAGCGTCAGGCCCTCGAACGCCTCGTCCAGCGTCCCGAAGCCCCCGGGGAATATGACCGTGCCCCGGGAGTACTTCATGAACATGGTCTTGCGTACGAAGAAGTAGCGGAAGTTCATGCCGAGGTTGATCCAGTTGTTAAGGCTCTGCTCGTGGGGAAGCTCGATGCCGAGTCCCACGGAGGTTCCGCCCACCTCCGCTGCCCCGCGGTTTGCGGCCTCCATGATTCCGGGGCCTCCGCCGGTGATCACGGCGATGCCGTGCCGGGCGACCTCCTGGGCGCACGCGCGTGCAGCCTTGTAGTAGGGACTATCCTCGCTCGTGCGGGCGGAGCCAAACATCGAGACCGCGGGTCCCAGCTCCGCGAGCGCGCCGAAGCCGTCCACGAACTCCGCCTGGATGCGAAGCACGCGCCACGGGTCCGTGTGGAGCCACGAGGTGTCCTTGTCGGGTGCAAGGAGGTGGGAGTTCGTGCTTTCCTTCGGAATCATCTTGCCACGCATGATGACGGGGCCACGGTGGTATGGGGGCTCGAAGTCCGGCTTCTGCTCGCGTGGCTCGTCCTTCTCGGCGTCTTTGTCTTGCATGCTCTCTCGTTCCTATCCTTCTCGAATGTCTTTCGGTGTCTTGTATTCTTCCGTGCACAGTCTAGGGCAATGTGTCCGTGGGGCGCCGTGGTCTTTGTTGGCTGGCAAAGCCGTTATGCGGGCGTGACGTTTGTGCTGACAAGCGTAATCGCCTTG
>ERZ506869.303-NODE-303-length-16145-cov-8.77129_pt1 | contig 16145 bp, 10 predicted proteins | sample MGYA00513976_ERZ506869 | MGnify/ENA metagenome assembly ERZ506869 | reverse complement strand
GGCAGACGAACCTGAAGTAACCCGGCAGCATCTGGTAGCTGGAGGTACCGTCATGGGAGTTCAGCAGGATGATTTCAGGGACATGCTGTCCGTTTATTTCTCCGTCACGGCGCAGACGCAGCATGTGTTTGGTATACCCCCGGCGGCCCGGGTCACGCACACGGGTCTGGCAGGCAAAGAAGGGCTGAAAACCTTCCCGCTGCAGGCTTTCCAGCACTGTGATGGTGGGGATCCAGGTATAGTTCTCGCTTCTGGATGTGTGCTTATCTTCCCCGAATACGCTGGGGACGACCTGCATCAGTTCTTCGCGAGTTAAGGGGCGGTCACGGCGTATCTGGTTTACATGACCAAAACGACTTGCTAATCGCATGATTTGCTCCTTATGAATGAGTTAGCGGTATAAATGAAAAAGCCGCGTCTCCCGGAGAAGACACGGCCTGACAGATGAAATGAATGACGTTTATTGTCTGAGAAGCCCTTCACTGGCGAGCTGCGTATTTTTATGGAAGGAGATCACCCAATAACCCCATCGGGATCGGGTAATAACCGGCCAGACTGTGATCGATTCAGATGCCATTTGGCAGCAAAAGAGCCTTCGGCAATAAACGTGATGTACAACCCGGCATATCTGTTACTCCCTGAAAGTAAAAGGCCCCGGTCATTATGACCGGGGCCTGAAGGGGAGTGACCTGATTATCAGAAAGTCACATTCAGCGTGGCCTGACCGTTATAGCCTTCGGCGCTGCTGCCGCTGACGCTGTGGGCATAACCGGCCTGAACGCCCAGGGTGATATTTTCCCGGACACGGGCTTCCAGTCCGGCCTGCAGGTCCAGTGACGTGCCATTCTGGGACGGTGAGAACGTCATGTTACTGCCGGCGGCGGCTGTCCCCATGCTCATGTCACCCCGGGAACTGAAGGTGCGGATAACAGAAGGCTGTACCCACCAGTTCACCGGCAGTTCACGCACACTGTGTTTTGCACTGTCGCGCAGGGTGTCACGGGATGAGGTGCCTTCACCAAAGGTCATATCGTTGTGGCTGCCCAGGCGGAAACCGGCACGCACATGTTGTGCACTGCCATGCCCGAACTTCACATAACCGGCGTTATCCTGGCCGTCATCCAGGGAAAGTCCCTGCCAGGTGTACTGCAGTTGTGGCTCCAGCATCAGGTTGTCAGTGATACTGAAGGGCAGACCAGTTTCCAGTGAGCCCAGCCAGCCCCAGCCCCGGGCGCGGAAGTCGTTATTGTCCGATGACGCTTTCATGCTGTGGCGTGTTCCCTGTGCCACAATGTCAGCCCACAGGCCAGAGGACGTGTGTACCAGATTCAGGTATCCGCCCAGACTGCCGGCATCATCCCGGACCGTGCCGGCACGGGAGCCGTCATCATCCTTAACATCAACGGAAGAATGGCCTGCAGCACCATACACTCCTGTCGTCAGTGACATACCGGCAACCTCTGTTCTGAGCAGGTCACCCTCCAGACGGACGAAGCCATAGCTGCCGCTGCTTTCCGGCGTGGCCCCACGGGCAATACCACCGTTGTTATCGTGTCCGAGATGACCGCCCTGAATGCTGAGACGGACGCTGTTATTTTCACCGCTTACACTGGTCTGATGGCTGCGGGAGCCAGCCAGTATCCGGTCATAGTCCATTGTCTGTGTCAGCATGGAGGCATACAGGGGGACTTCAGCACGATAAGTATTTTCACTGCGCAGGTACCAGTCTTCATCGCTGTCACGGTTCAGGGTGTAGTTAAAGGCGCCGGCCTGAAGCGGGCGACTCAGGGCAAACGCACCTTCTTCTGTGGTGGCACCATTCTGTGCATCCACAACCCGGATACCCTGTCCGGAGGTTGCCACCCCGAGGTTACTGTTTCCGACATTTGTAAACGCAAGCCAGGTTTTGCCGGTTGCCTGACCACCATTAATTACCAGCTGGTCTGAGGCATTACTGCCATCAAGGCTGACACGCATATTGATGGTGCCGCCCTGGCCGGTGAGGTTACTGGTGGTCAGTTTATGGAACGTTACCGGGGAGTTACTTTTTGCAACAGCACGGCTCAGCGCGGCATCCGGTGTTGTCTGATTATCAAAGCGAATCTCCCCTGCGTTAACAATATCGCCGGTACTGACCACATCGCCATTCAGTACCATGCTGGCACCTTTACTGAGCTGTGTTCTGCCACTCAGACTTCCCCCGGCAGCCAGCATCAGTGTTCCACGATGTCCGACAGTGGTGTTGCTGGCTTGTCCCCCGGCATTAACCGTAAAGCTGCCGCCATTTTCCAGCAGCAGGCCGCTGGCCTGACCGGATATGCCATCAATACTGAACTTACCGCTGGCATTGGTCCCCTCAACAGTGGCACCACTGTCTGCAATCAGGGCACCACCGGATGTAATGGTGACATCTGTTGCCTTACCACCGGCAGACACTGCCAGGGTACCGCCGTCATCCACCAGGGTATTCTGTGCTGAATGGCTCTCCAGTACATCCAGACGACCGCCATTTTCCAGAACGACGTTATCTGCCATGCCATTTCCCACGGAGAAACTCCCCAGACGGTTTGTGCCGGTGACAGTTGCAGCAGTACTGGTGACCAGTGCGCTACCCTGCTTCAGGGTGACATTCGTGGCTGTACCACCGGCGTTCACCTGCAGTTTGCCTTTCTGGTTAACGGTGGTGAAATCCGCCAGACCACCTTCCTTGATAATCTGCCAGCCGTCACTGTTTACAACAGTGCCAGACGCTGTACCGCCGTTGTGCACATACTGGTTACCGCCGTTCAGTGTGGTATCCAGCGCATACCCGTGTACCGTCTGGTCGCCGCCGGCATAAACCACCGTGGTATTTGCTACTCCGGTGGTCGCCACAATCTGACGACCATTTTCATTGATGGTGGTACGTACGGCATTTCCGCGAACAAACTGCCCGGTATCACCATTTTCTGCATCCGGTCCCCCTTCCGCGCCGGTATTCACAACCGTGTCGGTTGCCATTGCGCCGGATTTGACGGCCTGCCAGCCCTTCTCATTAATGACGGTACCCGTTGCAATCCCGCCTTCATGTACCCACTGCTCACCGCCGTTCAGAGTGGTATTCACTGCCTGCCCCTGAAGGCTCTGTCCGCCTCCGGCACTGATAACCGTGTCTGAAACGCTTCCTCCGGCATTCACTCTCTGAAGACCACCACCGGTGACAGTAGTGTTGTTGGCGATACCGCCATTTTGTATCCATTGTCCGCCGATATTGGCCTCGTTATCCGGCCCATACTCCAGCCCGGTACTGATGGTCATTCCGTTGGCCGTACCGAAGACAATCTGGTTGTTGTGATTTGCCAGTGTTCCGCCGTTCACGGTTTCTCCTGCCTGTACAACCGTGTCAGCAGCCAGTGCCGGAACTGACGTGACAGCCGCAAGAGACAGTGCAACCGCCACACCGGTGCGTTTTCCCCGTGAGCGGGCCAGTTCGGAGGCCACCACCAGGGTGCCCGTAATGTGATTCCATACCAGCCTGTAGCTGGTGTTCAGATGTCGTTTCATCAGCTTTTCCTTACAGAGGGTGAATAAAAAAGCCGGTACCCACAAAAGTGGATACCGGCAGGTACAAAACAGAGTTATCGGGCACAGCGATACGCCCCGGGCGTAAACGCTCTCACCCTTCATTAGGCAGAGAAGTATCAGTCCGTTGTGTGCAATTCCGTTCTGCATGATGAAGAGATTCAGCTGCCTTTTCGCAGGCCATTAACCACTATAAACGATCGATACCAACGATCGATACCTGTTTTATCGATCGTTTTATTCTATTAATAGCGGAGCAGTCACGCAAGAGAAACAGGAGGGGTATGAGGTGTTTGTGTCATGTTTTCAGTTGGTTAACGTAATGTAATCAGGCATTTCCCTGGCAGACTGTTCAGAAGAAAATCCAGTTCCATACAGCGCGGGCAACAGAGACCACCGTGTCACGGACGGCACGCAGAACCGTGCGTGCAACAGAGGCAATACAGACGCTCTCCGCCGTGTCAAATATCCGGTCCACCGCACCGGTAAACTGTTCACGGGCCTGCCCCCGGACAGATTCCGTGCACAGCTCGTCCTGCAGGCGGGTCATCAGGGGACTGGCGGCATGGTCGGGAAGCGCTGTCATGAGCGCACTGACCAGCGTATCCAGTTCCCAGCCGGTGCGGGCCGATACGGCAACAACCGGATGTACGGGCCGGAACAGCCGGAATACCGCATCTGTTTTTTCGCGAATGTTCTGTGCCTGTGCGGGAGAAGGCTGAATGCCGGCCATATCCCATTCATGGCAGGGCTCCGTTTTGTCGGCCTGCGTCACCACAAACAGTACCCGCTGATGTCCCCGGTGCAGTATGTGTCGCCAGAAATACTCATCCACAGACAGGGCACGGTCATCAGCTTTAATCAGCCACAGTACCAGGTCCAGTTCAGACAGAATGTTACGGTACAGGGCTTCATACTCTGCATCCCTGTCACGGCTCTCGCCCACCCCGGGCAGGTCAGTGATAACCATGCTGTGACCGTGACCACTCAGACGGAAGCGCTGCACTTCCCGGGTGCCGGCGTGAACATCACTGACCGGGGTGACCTCCCCCTGAAACAGTGCATTACAGAGTGAGGATTTACCGGCCCCGCTTTTACCCATAATGCCAGGCACGGGTTCGTGACGGGTGAGTTTGCGCAGATGTTCCAGGATGTGACGGGAAATCGGGTAAGGCAGGGAGGAGAGCGGTTTTTCAATTGCCTCAATGGCATCAGACGGATTCATACATGTATTCCCGGTGAAAAAAGACAAAAAACCGCGCACTAGAAAGGTGGCGGGGGATTCACAACGATAATATCTGTCTGAAATTATTTAGGATGCAGGTATCTTCAGATAATCATACCTCCAGAATTTTGTTCTTAATAGTTGAGTAGTGGCCCTGAGAGAATATAAAGCATGAATCATCCTGCACTGCGTTTGATTCTATTTGTACTGAGACAGGTATCTTCATGATTATAATCAAAAGTTGGGTGGATTGGTCTGGCGCTCATCATTTTTTCGAATAAACTCACTAATTATTGTAACCATCCCAAAGGAGATGATTTTATGTATAATTGTGGTGAATCATATTCAGAATACGACATATCATTATCTGACAATGAAAACTATTACGATGACTATTATCGTGAACGCCCGTGTCCGGGGGAAGTTTTCGGCTATGATAATAGTGAGGATAATGATGAGGCAGCGTCTGATTATGCACTAAAAATAAATGAAAACTCTGATTAATACGGGGGATAGTTGACAATAAGGCAATTAATGACAGATATTAGTGAATAAATATAATCAGGCGTCCAATACTTTATTTATTTTGAGGCGTCTGATTAAAACTTGATATAATATATGATAATTTTCATAAAAACAGTATTTATATATTAACTGAGTTGGTTACAAAAACGATATGTTTTTTATCCGCTACTGATATTAATTGAAGCGTTGAGCATGTTTTCCATCATCATCTATAGTAAACTACTATAGCCCCATCGATATATCAGCATGACGCATTGATATTTATCCACTGCCTGCGTCCAGTCATCAGATTTAACCAACTATAACACCAGCTCGAGATGTGGCAATTGCGGACGATCATCGCGATATATTCCATATCACGATTCTCACTTCCACCAACACAGTGCCGATATACTATGGTCATAAAGCGCTCGTCGGCTTTGTAAACGAAAGCACAGCTGTTCACAGGAACTCTGCAAGACCGGCGAAACCTTCCCGGCAAACAGGAATACACAGACAGGGGCTCCCGGCTCCAGTTTTTCCCATAATGCCACTCACCGACCCATAGTCGGTTAGCGAGTGAATGTTTTTCAGGATTGTCTCAGACCGTTGTGTGGATAGAGTGTTGATACCTTCTTGTTTACTCATCTATTTTTCCGAACAAAAAACAACAACGGCTGACCTGCTGATCAGCCGTTATAGTCAGCGTGCTTGAGAAATGATATATATGAAATTATTAAGAATTATGTCAGCAGCAATAATTACCTTCAGTCCATAAGAACCCATTGAGTTTTGTAGAGTTGCAATGCAAAATGCATTACATTTACAGGCTCTGGCATTGAGGGCTTCACTGATGGTTCGCCTTAAAGATGAAACATTTTCTATACGTACATCTGTCGGTATTAAACAACTTCTTCACCAGGCTGCTGATCGTAAGTGCCACTCTGCCGCCTCAATGCTTAAAGCTTTGGTTATAAATGATGCGAAAGCACACAGACTAACGCCGACTCACTCTAAAATATAACACTACTAAGTAGCTCACTTTTAGTACTTCATTTCACACAATCAGATACTTGGTCAAGTAAAAAGTGAGACTGAGGCGAGGAATCCACCAATGAGTACAACCGAAAATCAAATTGAGCAGGATCTTATTGCCCGACTGACTGAACTAAAATACACACTGCGGCCCGACATTCGCGATCGTGCATCACTCGAAAAAAACTTTAGGGAAAAGTTTGAAACTCTCAATAAGGTGCATCTGACCGATAACGAGTTTCAGCGTCTGCTTGATGCTGTTATTACTCCTGATGTGTATAATGCAGCTCAGACACTACGCAATATCAACAGCTTCGAGCGTGATGATGGTACACCACTGAACTACAGTCTGGTTAATCTTCGCGACTGGTGCAAGAACGATTTTGAGGTAGTGAATCAGTTACGCATCAACACCGATAACAGCTATCACCGCTATGATGTGATGCTTCTTATAAACGGTGTACCAGTTGTGCAGATCGAGCTTAAAGCACTGTCTGTTAGTCCACGTCGTGCTATGCAGCAAATCGTGGATTACAAAACTGATCCTGGCAATGGCTACGGTAAGACACTGTTGTGTTTTATCCAACTCTTCATCGTTAGCAATCGTACTGATACTTGGTACTTCGCGAACAATAATGCACGACATTTCAGTTTTAATGCCGATGAGCGATTCCTGCCAGTCTACCAGTTCGCCAGTGAAGATAACAAAAAGATTACCCAGCTAGAAATTTTCGCCGACAAATTCTTAGCCAAGTGTACTTTAGCGCAAATGATCAGTCGTTATATGGTTCTGGTTGCCAGCGAACAGAAGTTATTAATGATGCGCCCGTACCAAATTTATGCGGTCAAGGCTATCGTCGATTGCATTCATCAGAATTGCGGAAACGGCTATATCTGGCATACCACAGGTTCAGGCAAAACATTGACTTCGTTCAAAGCGTCCACTTTGCTCAAGGATAATCCTGACATTGAAAAATGTCTTTTTGTGGTGGATCGTAAAGATTTGGATCGCCAGACTCGGGAAGAGTTTAACCGTTTTCAGGAAGGGTGTGTAGAAGAGAACACGAATACTGAAACGCTGGTGCGCCGACTTTTATCTGACGACTATGCCGATAAAGTTATTGTCACAACTATCCAAAAGTTGGGGCTGGCGCTGGACAGCACAAATAAACGTAACTACAAAGAGCGTCTGGAGCCATTACGAGACGCCCGTATAGCATTTATCTTTGATGAATGCCATCGCTCTCAATTTGGCGAAAATCACAAAGCTATAAAAGAATTTTTCCCTAATGCACAGCTTTTTGGCTTCACGGGAACACCTATCTTCGAGCAAAATGCCAGCTACCAGCAAATCGAAGGTCAACAAGCCAGCCTGCGTACCACCGACGACTTATTCGAACGCTGTTTGCATCAGTACACCATCACTCATGCTATCGAAGATCGCAACGTCTTACGCTTTCACATAGACTATTTCAAACCGGAAGGAAAGAACCCACCTAAGCCCGGCGAAGGCATCGCTAAATCTAAGGTTATCGAAACCATTCTTTCTAAACACGATTCTGCGACCAATGGACGCAAATTTAATGCTATCTTGGCAACTGCCAGCATTAACGATGCCATCGAATATTTTGAGTTATTTGACAGCATTCAGACAAAAAATGCAGAACAAAATACTGAATTTCGACCATTGAACGTAGCATGTGTTTTTTCCCCACCTTCTGAAGGAAACAAAGATGTTCAGCAGATACAGGAAGATCTGCCTCAGGAAAAAGAAGATAACCAGCAAGACCCGGAAGGCAAGAAAGTTGCACTCACCCGTATCATTGCTGACTACAATACGCGTTTCAAGACCAATCACCGCATAAGTGAATTTGACTCTTACTATCAGGACGTACAAAAGCGTATCAAGGATCAACAGTATCCCAATACTGACTTATCTGCTGCGCAAAAAATTGACATAACCATCGTAGTGGACATGCTGCTTACGGGATTTGACTCCAAGTACCTCAATACACTGTACGTGGACAAAAATCTCAAACACCATGGTTTAATTCAAGCATTTTCGCGAACTAATCGCGTTCTCAACGATACGAAACCCTACGGTAACATTCTCGATTTTCGTCAACAACAAAAGTCGGTGGAAGGGGCCATTGCACTCTTTTCCGGTGAAAAAATTAATAACCCACGTGAAATTTGGCTGGTAGATTCTGCTCCTAAAGTCATTGAGAATCTGCAAACAGCCACACAGAAACTGGCTGACTTTATGCAATCACAGGGACTGGCTAATACACCGGAAGAAGTTGCTAACCTTAAAGGCGATGTTGCCAGAGCGCAATTCATTAACCTGTTCAAAGATGTTCAGAGACTTAAAACTCAGCTCGATCAGTATACCGATCTATCTGAAGAGCAAAAACAACAGATCGAGAGGATCGTGTCAGCAGATCAATTGCTGGGATTTAAGGGCGTGTATCTAGAAACGGCCAGGCGCCTAAAGGAACAACAGGACAAAGACCAAACATTACCAGAAGTACAACAACTCGATTTTGAATTTGTACTTTTTGCCTCTGCGGTTATTGATTACGACTTTATCATGGGCCTTATTGCTAATCTGACTCAGCAGAAACCAGGCAAACTCACCCTAAATCGCGAAGAACTCATTGGACTGATCCAGTCCGATGCCAAGTTTATCGACGAACGTGAAGATATTGCTGCGTACATCCGTGGTCTGCCAGTAAATGAGGCATTAAACGAAAAACAGATTCGAACAGGTTTTGAACACTTCAAGGCAGAGAAGAAGGCGAAAGAACTCTCTGAGATCGCCGTCAGACATGACCTTGCACCAGATGCCCTGCAAGTTTTTGTTGATGAAATTCTACGTCGTCGTATCTTTGATGGTGAGCGCCTTTCCGAATTAATGGCTCCGCTGAATCTGGGCTGGAAAACACGTACACAGAAAGAGCTGGCGCTTATGGATGAACTGACACCGTTGCTACACAAACTGGCACAAGGGCGTGAGATCACGGGACTATCAGCCTATGAGGAACAATGATAATGATAGCAGTTTGGTCGTATTTTTTTGCACATTAAGCGATATACCAAATTTAATAAGTGCATGGTTTTTGGAGTAAAGAAAATGAATGACAATGTTAAACAATTTTTTCCCCGGTTGCGCTTTCAATCATTTAAAGCTTCAGGTCCATGGGAATTCCAACCATTGGGAAAACTAGCGAAACGCTCAGTTCGAAAAAATGTTGATGGTAAAATAACCCGCGTTCTAACCAACTCAGCAGAGTATGGGGTTGTTGATCAGCGAGATTTTTTCGAGAAAGATATTGCTAACCAAAACAATCTTGAAGGGTATTACCTTGTTGAAGAAGGAAGCTATGTTTATAACCCTCGGGTTTCAACGATGGCTCCTGTAGGACCGATTTCAAAAAATAAAATCGGATTAGGCGTGATCTCACCATTATATACAGTGTTCAAATTTAATAGCAAAAATAATGATTTTTATACTCATTATTTTAAGTCAACACATTGGCATCATTACATGCGCCAAGTTTCAAGCACAGGCGTACGCCATGACCGAATGAACATCAGTAATAACGCATTCATGGAGCTACCACTTCCTGTATCTACTCCAGAAGAACAACAAAAAATCGCCAATTGTTTATCATCTTTGGATGCTCTACTCACAGCAGAAGTCCAGAAACTGGATGCGTTAAAGAAATATAAAAAAGGCCTGTTGCAGCAGCTTTTTCCTCGTGAAGGAGAAACCCTGCCCAAATTACGTTTTCCTAATTTCCAAGGCACAACGGAATGGAAAATATGTCCATTGGGTGATTTTATTGAGGAATATCGAAAAAAGTCTACATATCAAGATGAGTATGATGTATTAACTTCTGCTAGAAATGGTCTTATCAAACAACGTGAATATTACGATAATGAACGAATTACAGAACGTAATAATGTCGGCTTTAATATTATTCCTGTAAATTACATCACATATCGCAGCAGAAGTGATGATAGACGATTTTATTTTAACGAAAACAACTTAGGTATAACTGGAATTATTAGCACATATTACCCTGTCTTTCGCATAAATAAAGGCATAAATAAATTCTTTATCGAATTACTTGCTCAATATGCAGAGTATGTTGGCAAACATAGTGTCGGAACTTCGCAAACAGTTCTTTCATTAAATGAACTACGCCGAATTAAGTTACCTATTCCCACAGAAGCAGAGCAACAAGATATTGCTAATTGTCTATATTCTTTCGACAACCTAATCGTAGCTCAAGCTCAAAAAGTTAAAACACTTAAAACCTTTAAAAAGGGCCTATTGCAACAGATTTTTCCTAAGGTTAATGAGGTGATCTTATGAAACTAGGAAAAACATTTGCTGACTTGTTCTCACTTAGTACTCACTTACGCACAGAACTGATAAGCAAGAAGGCAATCCTGCTGTACGCCTACAATGGTACAGGTAAGACTCGTTTATCAATGGCCTTCAAGGATACAGGTAATCACGATACATTGTATTTCAATGCTTTCACCGAAGATCTCTTCCACTGGAACAACGATCTGGTAGGTGATGAAGATCGACGCTTGCTCCTCAACAGGGATTCGCGATTTTTTCAGGGGTTATTTGAGCTGGAAATGGACAACCGTATACGCCCGTTATTGCAGCGTTATACAGACTTCGACTTTCGAATTGATACAGAAGAATGGGCGATACGCTTCTCACGAACTGTAGATGGTCAAATCATTGATAACATCAAGGTTTCACGAGGAGAAGAAAATATCTTCATTTGGTGTTTCTTCTTAGCTATCGTACAATTAGCACTTGATGGTGCAGATGCTTACCAGTGGGTAAAATATGTCTACATCGACGATCCTATATCTTCATTGGATGAGCATAACGCAATCACAGTTGGCAGTCATCTGGCGCAACTATTGAACAAAGCAGATAACCCATTGAAGGTGATGATCTCGTCTCATCATCCATTATTCTTCAATGTCATGCACAATGAACTTGATGCTCGTAAATCCAGAAAGGTCGCAGCCTACTTTTTATCAAGATCCCGGGTTGATGGCAGTTATTCCCTAACTTATACAGGTGCGACACCATTCTTTCATCATGTTGCGATACTAACTGAGTTGTATAAAGCGGAGCAATCAGGTGAATTATATACCTATCATTTCAATATGTTACGTTCAGTTCTGGAAAAATCAGCTAGCTTCCATGGTTTCTCAAATTTCTCAGCCTGCATTGCGCAGGATGCTGATGACCCTGAAAGGATTTTACATTCGAGACTCATCAATATTTTGAGCCATGGAAACTATTCGCTTTTCGAGCCTCAACCTATGCTTGAAGAAAATAAAACTTATTTCAGAAAGATTTTGCATGATTTTCTGAAACGCTATCCATTTAATCCTGATTTATTTCCCCAACAGATTGAGGAAAGTGAAGAGAAACTATGACTGACTTTGAAAAACAAAAACTGGGCAAAACGCTCTGGAACATAGCTGATCAACTACGCGGTGCTATGAATGCTGATGATTTTCGCGATTATATGCTAGCATTTTTGTTCCTGCGATATCTATCGGATAATTACGAAGCAGCGGCTCAAAAAGAGCTAGGAGTAGACTACCCCAAACAAAAAGAGGGGAAACGTCAACCACCATTAACTCTGTGGTATGAACAAAATGAGCAGGACATTCCTGAGTTTGAGAAGTTAATGCGCCGTAAAGTGCATTACGTAATCGAACCCCAGTACCTTTGGACAAGCATTGCCGAAATGGCGCGGACTCAACATGTGAAACTGCTTAATACATTACAGGCAGGCTTTAAGTACATTGAGGAAGAATCTTTCGCCAGTGTCTTTCGAGGGCTGTTCTCAGAAATCAATCTTGCCTCAGAAAAACTTGGCAAAACATACGGTGAGAGAAATGACCGCCTTTGCAAGATAATCAAAGAAATTGCTGATGGGTTGAAACAGTTCTCTACCGACAGTGACACATTGGGGGATGCTTACGAGTATTTAATCGGTCAGTTTGCAGCTGGCTCAGGTAAAAAAGCCGGTGAGTTCTACACTCCTCAACATATTTCAGATATCTTATCTGCCATTGTTACGCTGGATAGCCAAGAACCTGCCACTGGGCAGCGTTCACACATAGACAGCGTGTTTGATTTTGCCTGTGGTTCAGGTTCATTGCTCCTAAATATTCGCAAGCGCATGGGGCAGCACGGTATTGGAAAAATATACGGTCAAGAGAAAAATATCACCACCTACAACCTTGCACGTATGAATATGCTTCTGCATGGAGTGAAAGATTCGGAATTTGATATTTTTCACGGAGATACCCTTCTTAACGATTGGGATATGTTACGCGAGACCAATCCGTCCAGAATGCCCAAATTCGATGCGGTTGTTGCCAATCCGCCATTCAGCTATCGCTGGGAACCTTCAGAAACATTAGCTGATGATGTGCGCTTTAAAAATTACGGTCTGGCACCTAAATCTGCTGCTGACTTCGCTTTCCTTTTACATGGATTCCATTTTTTAAAAGAAGATGGTGTAATGGCAATCATCCTGCCTCATGGTGTACTTTTCCGGAGCGGTACTGAAGCACGTATACGCACGAAGCTGCTGAAGGATGGGCATATTGATACGATAATTGGTCTGCCTGCAAATCTGTTCTTCTCTACTGGTATTCCGGTATGTATTCTGGTGCTTAAAAAATGTAAAAAACCTGACGACATATTATTCATCAATGCAGCAGAACACTTTAATAAGGGTAAACGGCAGAATCAGATTTCTTCTGATCATATAAAAAAAATTATTGATGCTTACAAGTTCCGCAAAGAGGAACCACGCTACGCACGTCGCGTCAGCATGGAAGAGATTGAGAAAAATGATTTTAATTTAAACATCTCACGCTATGTAAGCACAGCTGAACCTGAAGAAGAAATCAATCTTACTGCAGTACATGCAGAGCTGTTTTCTCTGGATAATCAGATAAAATCAGCAACTCAAAAATATAACGAATTTCTAAAAGAGTTAGGTTTAGCTCCTTTGCCATAATTCACATCATATTATTTTTATAAAAGAATGCCCTTGTTGCAACAAGGGCATCAAAACGTATTGATATTAAATAATATTTTGGGAGAATCATTTTCACAAAAATTTTCAGTTCAGTAGCATGATGTATATTAAGGGGGCTGTAAATTAATAGGCATCTATCTGCGAGCGTGCCATCCGCCCGGTCGTTATGGGACGAAAGGCCCAGTTATTCGCTGCTTCACTGATGGCCGGGAACCACACAGCACAGATAATGAGCCTTCTGGAAACAGCAAAACGCAATGGTCTGGAGCCACATGCCTAGCTAACAGACGTTCTGACACGTCTGCCTGCGTATTACCGCGGCGTTTTTCAAGGTAGTTGCTGCCTCTTGAGGGATTTACCTTATCCAAGTAAGTGATACCTGTCGTCAGGTGTTCGTGTACCAGACTATAACCTGCAGTCGGGCATTGAACGTCTGACGACAGGAAATCAGCCAGACCAGCAACTACGCGGGCTGACAGCGAATCAGAACCTGAATCATCCGAGAGTCATTCCCGAGTCAGTACTTCATCACCTACCACCAATATCCGGCGGCTTCAATAGTGGCACTGTGATTATTCAGTACACCGGCTTTCCCCGTGGCGGCACCATTCGCATCCAGCATGCCACCAGTATGCATATCACCTGCACTGTAAATCAGGCTGTGCGTCCGGTTATTCAGGGTCTGTACCCCTAAGTCCACACGCTCACGCCCGGCCAGCGTCGCCGCCACGCCATTTTCTTCCAGATTATTAAATGTGGCAGCGCTGACACCAACAGCATCGCCGTAGATTCGCCCGGTACCGGAATTCGTCAGGGTGTTCGCCTGAAGATGCGTATATTTCCCGTCAATCAACCGGTACCAGAATGCTGAGTAATAAATCTGCCAATTTTTAGCTGACTTAATTTTGATCATTATAGAATAATGATCTGAACGACAGCAATATGACAGATTTATCGATCGATATAACGCAAATGAACAGATCTTTATTCTGATATATATCGCAAAAAACAGTATATCGAAAAACTTATAACCATAATTAATGGAAAAGTGCAGGAAATTATTCCGATGAATGATTTTAATACAGTTGGTTAGCCTAAAAAGTAGCAATTTTTGATTTCAGTCATTGAAAATTGCAATGCGTGACGATTCAACAGCATTTAAGTGAGTTTCAGGATATGGGAAGGGCATGAAAGGAGGAACGCAATAAAATACACAGGAAGAAGGGGAAAATGTTTTGTAAAAACAGAAAATTAACAGCGTACATCAGGAAACGCAGTCTCCTGATTCAGTGCTACCACATGAAAATTTAGTTAACTGTTACCGTACTAAAATTTATGTCAGAAGATGTTCCATTACCGAAAGTCAATCAGCGATACAAAGACGATCATGGTGCGCTTGTCACCGTGACCAGTGTTGAGGAAATCTGGGTGGTGTTTATGCGGGACGGTTATCCGCATTACTGTCTTATATCACTGGCGCTGACAATATCCTTCCATGAAAATATACTTCTGATAAATGACTCCGGTTTAGTGGCAACCAAGTGCAAACACTAAAAGACTGCTCTGTTGACCGCTCAGGTAACAAGCTGAGTTCCGGAAAGCGGTAAGTGCATAGTGTTATTCCGTGCTTTAACATTCTTTCCATACCGGAACCAAGATTGCAGGCACTGTATATAAATCAATATCGTCGTGCGCCAGAAAATCAATGAAAGAGCGTTTTTCTATTTTCTCAACAATCCTCTGGCCGACAATCATGGGAACATATTTATGCTCAGGAAGAACCGTCTCTGGCGGGCCAATAATCACACTTCCACTGACTTCACTCAGGTGTTCAGGTAATCGCCGCGATAACGTACTCATAAAGGAAACATCCACAATCACACCATTTTCCGTCGTCAACCACGCATGAAAATTAAACCCCGAGTGATGTCTGAAATCTTCAGGCTGAATCCCTTTTTCAGACCAGCGCTGAAAATCCGCAACTGACGGATTGTAAATAAATCTTTCCTGTTTCCAGAGTTGTCCGACGGTAACCCATACCCGACATTCAAGGATATTCTCAAAATATGGCTGAAAATAATGACTCCACTTTAAGCATTGTCCTGCTGAAGCGGAAAAGTCTGTCACACCAGACTGCAGACAGACATGACTGAATACATCCTGATAATCGTATTCTTTGTTTTTTGTGACTCCATTCCATTCTTCATTAAATCCCAGCCTTTTTGTAAAAGAGAAGGCTTTACGTAAATTATCTGAATAATCAGATTCAGGATGAAATACTAATAAATCTTTTTTACAGAAACTAAAGTATCGTAGCAGATGGCCAAACATTAAATGTCTCCCCAATACATAACCTGTATGTCAGATACTCTGAACCTGAAGAATTATAAAAAATGTTGACTAGTCGTAAAATCCTGCTTTATGCAACTATATGTAAAGTCTCTCTTTACTGCCATTAGCCATTTCAGTAGTACGCACAGAATATGGCGCAGATACGCTTGCGGATCGATACCATTCAGACAGCAGGTCCGTTCACTACCGTAATCGCTGCCGAAGAACACATTGATTACCCCTCAATAATCCTGCTGTCAACGTCAAAATTGTTGGTCGGGCTCGATTTATTTAATTGTGTAAACAGGGCCTCTCAGCGAAAGGCCCTTGAACCGCCCCGGGTTTCCTGGAGAGTGTTTTATCTGTGAACTCAGGCTGCCAGA
>ERZ506869.289-NODE-289-length-16823-cov-4.98622_pt1 | contig 16823 bp, 16 predicted proteins | sample MGYA00513976_ERZ506869 | MGnify/ENA metagenome assembly ERZ506869 | reverse complement strand
GGTTTATTATAGATTCTAAACATTGTCTTATATATTTTTCTACTCCATATACTGGTATTATTACACTTATTTTAGGGTGATACTTTTCCATTTTTTATCTCAACTCTTTCTTATAATTCTTCTTTTTAAAAATTTAAAATTAACTATTCCATTTTTCCATAAAAAAATATCAAAGATATTTAACCCTTCTATTTTTTCTAGTTTTTTCTCTACCAAAACTTTTCTTAAAGCACTAGATATTATTTTCTTTTCCCCCACTGATACATTCTTGTTAGAAAAATATTTTTTTATCTTCTGTAATAATTTACCAACTTCTATTTGATGATAATATTTTTCTTCCCATACTTTTTTTTCAATCTCAATCAATATTTTTCTTCCAATATCAAATTTCTTATTATTCTTTTCTAAAAAATTATCTAATAGTTCTATCATTTTTTCATATGCTTCTTTTTGTTTTTTTATAAATTCATTATCATTATCTTTTTGAGAAGTTTTCCACATGGTACTATTCACTCTACCATTTCTATAATAATAATATCTTTTTCCTGTTATCTTTATTTTTTCTGCTTGTAAAAATGTTTCAATCTTCCAAAAAACATCTTCATATAACATTTTTTCATATTTTATATTAAATTTTTTTAAAAACTCTCTTCTATATAATTTGTTACATGATTCACTGCCATACATAGAAATTAAATATTTTTTATCTTCTGGAATATTATTTTTGAACTCTTCAATAGTAGTAGTTTTTTTCTTTATTTTTTGTGTAACTTCATCAAATTTATAAAAATCAAAAACTATTATATCTTCTTTATCTTCTATTATTTCCATTAAATCTTTGAAAGTATTTAACTCTATCCAATCATCACTATCAATTATTGCTATATACTCTCCTCTTGCTTCTTCTATTCCTTTATTTCTTGCTATTGAAACTCCACTATTTTCTTGATTTATTATTTTTATTCTTTCGTCTGAAAGATACTCTTCTACTATTTTCATTGAATTATCTTTTGTTGCATCATTTACTACTATTATTTCTAAATTTTTATAGGTCTGGTTTATTATAGATTCTAAACATTGTCTTATATATTTTTCTACTCCATATACTGGAATGACTACACTTATTTTTATATCTTCCCTCATATTTTTCCTCACTTTACTTCTATTTCTCTCTCTTTTCTCTTCTAATTTCTTTTATTTTTCTTACTAAAGATAGTCTTTTAAATCTTTTTACAACGTAAGCTATCCAATAAATAATATTCTTTTTATATGGATATTCCATCTCTCTCCAAGAATCATATTGTAAAGTTATCATATCATAATGAGCCTTATATTTAGTTATTCCTAATTTTTTTAATTGACTATCTATCAATATTCCTCTATTATCTTTTGTTTTTAAAATATTACTTGGGTTAAAATCACCATGGTAATAACCTAGATTATGTATTTTTATTAATTCTTCGATTCCCATATTAAAAATATTAGTATCCCAATTATTTCCTTCTGAAACCTCTATCCATTCCATCAATAAAAATGAAAAATTTATCATTCTCTTTTCTCTTCTATTAACAGCACAATATACTTTAGCTAAACTTTCTATTCCTAAATCCATTACTTTATTTACATTAACAAGGGTATTTAAAGCTTCTCCCTTTTTAAATACTGTCATTATCTTTCTTTGTACTAATTTATACTCATTTCTTGGCTCTTTATATACATATTTCTCTCCATTAATTTCAATTAATGCTACATAATTTCTAGGAGTATTTTTCAACTCTTTTATAGTTGTATAATCTTTATCTAATATTTTTTTACATATCTCTATATATTTTTCTTCAAAAGAATAAAGATTATATCCTTTATATTTCTTTTCTATTAACTTTTTCATTTTGATTTTCCTCTAATCTTTTATTATCTCTACTCTTACTATATCTTTATCTTTAGAATTATTATACCCATACTCTGGTTTATAGTTATTTTTTGAAATCTCTTTTTTTCTTTGCCTATAATAAGCTATATTTGGAGAATCTTTTTTAGAGATAGCACTTGGGTGATACATATGAATTGGATATTTTATAAATTTTATACTTTCTACTTCTCCACCATATTTAAAAAACCTATTTCCAAAATCATCATCCTCTTCTCCCCAACCTACATACTTTTCATCAAAGCCATTTATTTCTATAAAATCTTTTTTATATAAAGCAAATATCAATCCTGCTATTTTTATTCCCCTACTTCTTAACTTTACTCTATATAAATACTTATATAATACATCTTTTTTTATATTTTTTTGGACTTCCTCTTTTTGTTCAGATGTAATGTATTTACAATATATTTCGTTAAAGTTTATACTTTGTTTTTCTTCAATATCTTTTTGAATTAATTTTTTTTGCTCTTCTTCTGTAAAAATAGCTTTTGTGCATAGCATTAATTTTTCTTTTCTATTATTATAGAACTTTTCTATAAAGTCATTTGGTAAAACAACATCTTGATCTAAAAAAATTAAAAAATCTCCACTTGCTTCTTTTGCTCCATTATTTCTTGATCTTGCTAATCTAAAAGCAATGTCTTCTTGATAAGTCTTCTTAATAGTAAATGGGCATCTATTAATTAAATCTCCTATCACATCTTTTACATCATCTTTAGAACCATCATCTGCAAATATCAACTCGTCTATCATCTTTGTCTGATTTAATAAAGCTAGTATCATATTTCTTGCATATTCTAATCTATTATATAATGTTACAATTACAGTTATTTTCTCCATCTTTTACTTCCTTTATAATATATTTTCAAATTCTTTCATTACTAATTTAGCATCAAACTCTTTTAATTTTTTCTCTACATTCATTAGATAATCTTTTTGTTCTTCTTTATTAAGTAATATCTTCTTCATACTTTCAGCCATCTCATCTACATTTCCAACCTCTACAAGTATTCCATTTTTACCATTGTCTAATAATTCACTTGGTCCTGTTGGGCAATCAGTAGCTATTACCATTCTTTTTAATATCATAGCTTCTATTATTACAGTAGGTAATCCCTCAAATTTTGAACTACACACAAAAAGATTTGCTCTTTTTAAATATGGATATGGATTTGTTCTAAAACCTAAAAATTTTACTCTTTCTTCTATTTTTAACTCTTTAACTAAGTTTTCTAGTTGCTCTCTATGTCTTCCATCTCCAATAATATATAGACTTTCTTCTACCTCATTAGATATTTTAGAATAAGCTTTTATAAGTGTTGTAAAATCTTTTTGTGTCTCTTCTAATCTTCCAATAGCTAAAAGATATTTTCCTTCTAACTCTTTCTCAATTTCTTCATCTGCTAATCTATATATCTCATCAAAGTTAAACGAATTATATATTCTTACTAGCTTATTTTCTAAAAATGGAAACATCTCTATTGCTTCTTTTTTCATCTCATCAGAGATTACTACTACCTTATCATAGTCATTTAATCTATTTCCTAATTTTTTTAATCTTCTCTCTATTCCTCTATGATAATTTTTTAGACTGAAATGACAGAATGTTACTTTTCTATTTTTAAACTCTTTCATAAAAGGAGAAAGTGTCATATCAAAATCCACTATTGCATCATCACTAGAAATTAACTCTTTCAACCTACTTCTAATTTTTATTTTTCTTAACCAAGAAGTTCCTTCCATTTTTAATTTTTCTAATTTACTCAATTTACCAATAGCTTTTTTCTTTTTTAAATCACAATACATATCATCAGCTAATACATATTCTACTTTTACATTATTTGGTATATCACTTTTTAATTTTTCTAACTCATCTTGCTTATATCCAATTATCAAAGTTACTTCATTATTTATACTATCTATATTTTTTAAATATTGTAGTAATACTTTTTCTATTCCTCCCACTAAAAAACTTTCCACATAAAATTTTATCTTCATAACTCACCCTTCTTTTATTTTTTAACACAGATTTATTCATTTTAAATTATACCAAATTTTTATTAAATTTTATACACCATTTTTCAAATTATATGATATTATATACATTAGGAAGTAATAAGTTACAATAATGAGGTGTGGTATGAAAAAAGTTAAATTTATATACAATCCTTTTTCTGGAGAGGGAGTAGTTACAAAAAATTTAGATACAATTATCAGTAAGTATCAAGCAAAAGGATATACTATCATTCCTTTTAGAATATCTACTGAGCAAAGTTTAAAAGAAGCTTTTTTTGACATAGATAGCTCTTACCATCACATCTTAGGAGCTGGTGGAGATGGAACTATCAATCAGATTATAAATTTAATGAAAGAGAAAAATTTAGATATTCCTCTTGCTATACTTCCTGTGGGAACTGCCAATGATTTTGCAAAATATATAGGTATGCCAGCAGATATAGGAGAAGCTTGTAATAAAATTCTTTCTGGAGAGGTTAGAGAGATAGATTTAGGTAAGGCTAATGACAAATATTTTATAAATGTATTTAGTTTTGGACTTTTTACCGATATCTCACAAAAGACACCTACACATCAGAAAAATACTCTAGGAAAATTAGCTTATTACATCAACGGAATAAAAGAATTACCATCACTAAAAAAATTAGATATCAAAGTTACATCAGATGAGTTTTCTTATGAAGGAAATGCACTTATCTTCTTTACCTTCAATGGACGTACAGCAGGAAATATAAATATATCTTACAAAAGTGAAATAAATGATGGATTACTAGATGTTATCATAGTAAAGGGAGAGAATATTCTATCTACCTTCCTTTCACTTTTTGAGTTTTTAAAATTAGAACATCTAGAGGAACCAAAGGATATTATACATTTTAAAAGTTCAGACTTTGTTGTTGGATATCTTGATTCCTCGTTAAATAGTGATATAGATGGAGAGGTTGGTCCTAAATCTCCTGTTCATATTTCCTGTATTAAAAATGGATTGAAAATCATATACTAAGAGTAAAAAAAGCTCATTTTTAAAAACTAAGTATTTTTTTACAACACACTTTATTTTTTTGCACTTTTATTGTAAAATATTATATATATTATAAATTTTTACTATTTTTTTATTTTATAGAAAAGATGCTGATAAGATTATATTAGCACAGTTTTTTTATTAAATGTTTATTAAAAGGAAAATAAATTATTTTTTTTACTTTATGTTTAAATTAAATTTAATTTTAAAAAACTTCTATATCATATTTTGATAATATAAATATCAATTATATATATTGTCAATTATTGACTTTTAACTATGGTATAAGGTATATTCATAATATGAACCATAATTACAATAATATGAGGAGGTTTTTTATGTTTGAGTACACATTTAATATGGCAGAAACTCTTGCTATTGCAGTAATCTTATTATTATTAGGAAAAGGAATTAAGAAAAGAGTTCCTATCTTAGAGAGATTTTTTATTCCAGCTCCTGTTATAGGTGGAACTCTATTTTCTATTTTTATGTTAATAGGTCACAATACTGGAACTTTTACTTTTAACTTTGACAGTATTTTAAAAGATTTTTTAATGGTTATATTCTTTACTACTATAGGATTCTCAGCTAGTTTTGAACTCCTGAAAAAAGGTGGAGTAGGAGTTGCTCTATTCTTAGCTGCTGCTACTATTTTAGTTATTATTCAAGATGTAGTTGGTGTTTTCTTAGCTAAAGCTTTTAATTTACATCCATATATTGGACTTGCTGCTGGTTCTATTCCATTGACTGGAGGACATGGAACTTCTGGAGCTTTTGGTCCTGTACTTGAAGAGGCTGGAGCAGCTGGTGCTTTTTCAGTGGCTATTGCTTCTGCTACATTTGGACTAGTTGCTGGATGTTTAATAGGTGGACCTGTAGCTAAAAGACTTCTACAAAAGTACAATTTAAAAGCTAAGACAACTGACGAAGAAACTGGAAACTCTACTATTAAGCTAGAGCCTGACAATCCTATTTCTGAAGGAACTCTCTTTGATTCTGTAGTAGTTATAGCTTTAGCAATGGGTATTGGTGCTTGTATTCCAGTATTTAGTAAGAAACTTGGATTAGTTTTACCTGGATATCTTGGACCTATGGTTATCGCTGCTATAATTAGAAATATAGCAGATGCTCAAAAGAAAACTCTACCAATGAAAGAGATCTCTATAATTGGAAGTATATCTCTATCATTGTTCTTATCTATGGCTTTGATGTCAATGAAATTATGGGAATTAGCTGCACTAGCTTTACCATTAATAGTTATCTTACTTATCCAAACTGTTATCATGGCACTTTTTGCTTACCATGTAACATTTAGAATGATGGGAAAAGATTATGATGCTGCTGTTCTTGCTACTGGACATTGTGGATTTGGATTAGGAGCTACTCCTAATGCTATGGCAAATATGGAAACTTTCACATCTGTCAATGGATTTTCAGCTAAGGCTTTCTTTGTATTGCCACTAGTTGGTTCTCTATTTATAGACTTTGTGAATGCTTCTATAATTACATTCTTTATGAATATTTTTAAATAATATTATTTTTATTAAGGGAGGAAGCATTTGAAATTAGAAAAACAGAGTATAGGAGTTTTTGATTCTGGGGTAGGAGGTACTACCGTTCTAAAAGAGATATTGAGTATTCTTCCCAATGAAAATATATTTTATTATGGTGATAGTAAAAATTCTCCTTACGGACAAAAAAGTGCAGAAGAGATTAGAGAATTATGTTATAAGATATTAGATTTTTTTATAGCTAATGAATGTAAAGCAGTAGTGGTGGCTTGTAATACAGCTACCGCTGCTGCTTTAGACAGTTTAAAAAATAGATACTCAATTCCTATTATTGGAGTTATTGATGCTGGAGTAAAGAGAGCTTTAAAAGTTTCAAGCAATAATAAGATAAATATTTTAGCTACACCTTTTACAGTTTCATCTAAAGCTTATATTACAAAATTTAATAAAATTTCTAAAAATATCTCTGTAACTCAAGAGGGATGCCCAGAATTTTGTACTATGATAGAAACAGGTTGGGAAACACATAAAGATAGATATGAGCTTCTTAAAAATCATATTGATAATCTTTCAAAGGAGGCTGATACTCTTATTTTAGGATGTACTCACTACCCTATTATTAGAGAGGATATTGAGAAATATTTTTCTGGTAAGATTGTAGATCCAGCTAGAGAAACAGCTTTAGAGCTATATTCTTTACTAAAGTTAAATGATAGTCTAAATACCTCTGATAAAAAAGGAAGAGTTGATTTCTTTGTAAGTGGTAATAAAGAAAGATTTAAAAAGGTAGCAGAAAAGTTTTTAGGATTTGAGATAAAAAATATATATTCAGTATAAAATAAAAAGATATAGATAATTTTATCTATGTCTTTTTTTATTTTATTAGCTCTCATCCCTTGTTTTTTTTAAATTTACGAGGTATACTCCTATTAAGAAGAACATTGACTTTAATAATAAATTAAAAATAATTTTCTTATTTTATAAAATTATTTTTAGAGGTTTTAGGTGGTTCCAATGGAATAAAAAATTTTTTTGAAATTGTTTTACACTAATAAATTATTTACTACTATTTTTTAATAAGGTGGAGGTTTATTATGGAATTACAAAAACTAATTTATACTGTTGAAGATGGTATTGGAATAGTTACAATGAATTTTTTAAAAAATCTTAATGCTATTGATGAACAGATGGCAGATGAATTGATGTATGTAGTAGATAAAGCTGAAAAAGATCCTAATGTTAAAGTTCTTGTAATCAAAAGTGCTGGTAAAGCTTTTTCTGCTGGTGGAGATATTGGATATTTTTATAAATTAATACAAGCTGGTGGAGAAGTAAATATGGATGGTCTAATTGCAAAGGTTGGTGTTGTTGCAGATGGACTTAAAAAAATGAGTAAAATGGTTATCACTTCTGTATCAGGAGCAGCTGCAGGAGCTGGAGTTAGTTTAGCTCTTGGTGGAGATTTTATGATTTGTGCTGAAGATGCAAAATTTTTATTAGCCTTTGTAAATTTAGGACTTGTACCTGATACTGGTGTAACATATCTACTTTCTAAAGCTATTGGAACTTCTCGTACAATGGAATTAGCTGCTACTGGTAGACCTATGGGAGCAGAAGAAGCAAAAGAACTTGGATTAGCATATAAAGTTGTTCCTGTTGAAGAATTAGAAGAAGTCACTATGAAATTTGCTAAAAAACTAGCTGCTGGTCCACTTATCTCTTATAAAAATATTAAAAAACAAATTTATAATGCTAACTACTCTGATTATAAGAAATGGCTTGCTGAAACTGAGATTCCTACACAGAGAGAGTGTGCAGCTTCTATGGATTTCCAAGAAGGATGTAAAGCATTTATGGAAAAAAGAAAAGCTATTTTTGAAGGAAAATAATCTAATTTATGTATAGATGAAGGGTGGGATGAAAAGTGTTATCGAAAATATTTTCTATGGAAGAGATACTTAAAAAATTTCACGATGGTCAAACTATAATGTTTGGAGATTGGCATGGAGAATTTGCTGCTGACGATATTATTGAAGGAATATTAGATAAAGGTGTTAAAGATATTCATGCAATTGCTGTTTCTGCTGGTATGCCAGACCTTGGGCTTGGAAAATTAATCAGTGCTAAAAGAGTTAAATCTCTTATCACAACACATATTGGTCTAAATCCTGTAGCAAAAGACCAGATGTTTGCTGGAGAATTAGATATTGAGTTCAGTCCTCAAGGAACATTTTCTGAAAGAATTCGTTGTGGTGGTTATGGATTAGGAGGATGTTTAACTCCTACTGGACTTGGAACAGATGTTGAAAAAGGAAAACAAAAATTAGAAATCAATGGAAAAGAATATCTATTAGAGTTACCTCTAAGAGCAGATATAACTTTAATAAAAGCTACTAAAGCTGATAAAGCTGGAAACATATCTTTTAGAATGAATTCTAGAGCTATCAGTACTGAGATGGCTTTTGCTGGAGATATTGTTATAGTAGAAGCTGAAGAATTAGTTGAAGTAGGAGAATTAGGTCCTAGTGAAATTGATGTCCCAGCTCCATTAGTTGATATGATTTATGTAAGAGAGGGTAATACTAGACATGTATGTCCTTATTGGCAAAGGTTAAAACAAAAAGCTCAAGAAGGAGGTAAATAATCATGGCTGAATTAAAAGGACGTTCACTAATTGCTTCTCGTTGTGCAAAATTTTTTAAAGATGGAGACTTTGTAAATTTAGGAATTGGAGTTCCTCTAATGTGTGTTAACTACCTTCCTAAAGGAGTAGATATATGGCTTGAAGCTGAAATAGGTACTGTTGGTAGTGGTCCTACTCCTAGCTGGGATGATGCTGATATAGATATTATTGATGCTGGTGGTATGCCCGCCTCTATAATTTCTGGTGGTAGTATTCATGACCATACTGCTAGCTTTGGATTTATTCGTGGTGGACATATTGATATTGCTGTTCTTGGTACTCTTCAAGTAGATCAAGAGGGAAATATCGCCAACTGGACTATACCTGGAAAATTAGTTCCTGGTATGGGAGGAGCTATGGATTTATGTTCTGGTGTAAAACGTATAATTGTTGCTACTGACCATTGTGAAAAAAATGGTGCTCCTAAAATTTTAAAAAAATGTACACTTCCATTAACTGGAAAAAATTGTGTGACTGATATTGTAACTGAAAGATGTTATCTTCAAGTTACTCCAGAAGGATTGGTTCTTAAAGAGCTTGCTCCTGGTTACACAGTTGAAGATATTATTGCAGCTACTGATGCAGAAATTATTGTTCCAGATGAAATAGGAGTTATGGAATAACATAAAAAAACTACACCCTCTATCTTAGATATTAAAGATAGAGGGTGTAGTACACTCATATCCTTTTTTCATTATCTTTTTATACATTTATTATAGAACTCTTCAAATCTCTCTACTACTAAATCTGGCATTACTAAATCCTCTTGCTCTTTAGCAGAGTATTTACTATATGCATCAGGGTCTACATCTAATGGTCCTACTCCTTGATGTCTTTCATCTTCTACTATCCATTCCTTTATATCAAGATTAGGTCTTTGTACTATAAAGCTAGGTGTTCCTACTGCTTGAGCTAGGTGTCTAGGTCCTCCTTCATTTCCAAAGAACATATCACAATTTTTAAGTAGCATTGCTAACTCTCTTATATCTTTAGTCTCTATATTAGTAAATATATGAGGATCATGCCCTAATCTTTCATGAGCCTTTAAAGCAAACTCTTTTTCTGCTGGAGAGTAGTAAAAAATTATTTGTGGGTCAATATCAGCTATTATTCTTCTAGTTATCTCTAACATCTTATCTATATTAAACACCTTAGCAGGAACTCTAGCATTGATAGCAAAAGCAAATACTGGCTTAGAAAAATCCACACCAGCTTTTATCATCTTATCTCTCATATACATTTTTTCATCTTCCGATATATGTATAGAAAAATCCTCTGTATATTTTACATCATACTCTTGCTCTAAAGGTTTTAACATTCTTAAAAATTTATCTACTTTATTTTTTGTTCCTGTTGGCTCCTCAATCTTATGAGTATATGTATAACCTCTTTTTTTCTTAGCTCTTCCTATTCTATATTTAGCTCTCCTAGAAAATAGTGTAAATAATTCACTTTTAGGAGTAGACATTATATCTATCACTATATCATAATGATTTCTAGTAACCTGCCAAACCTTTTTTATATATTTAAAAGGATTTTTCTGCTCCTCTTTAGTTATTTTTATTACATTATCTATGCCTTGATGTTTCTCAAATATAGGAGCTATATGCTCATACACTACATAGTCTACCTGTGCATCTGGAAAAGTCTGCTTAAGTGTAGTACATATTGGAGCTGCTAAGATAGAATCTCCTATCTGTCTAAATCTAACTACTAATATTTTCACTCTTCTCTCCTTTTTAGTCTCTATAATATTTTTTTAAATAAAACTCTTCAAAGTCTGTCTTACTCATAAATAGTATTTTATCTACTAGTGTTTTTTCATACTCTGATAAAATCTCTTTTAAAATTTGGATATTAGCTCTTCCTTCTAAAATATTTCCAAAAGAAGCTGACATATAATTCTTCTCTTCATTATATACTAATATATATTTTTTCTGTAACTTTAGAAGATTTTCAAAATCACATTTAAACTTAATATCTTCAAAACCTCTAACTATCCCTAATAATGACTCTGTTAATTTTAATCTAATTCCTATCTTATCCTCTTTCTTGTTCAACTTTCCATTTTTAAATTCAATTAGATAGACAGTATCATTTTGAAAATCTAATCCATCTACTGCCATTATCTCATATCTCTTTCCCAAATTATTCCAGATTTTTTTTAGAACACCCTTATCAAAATTAAATATCTTTACATCATCATTTTCTATCATTGAAATAGGTGTTTCTCCAGAGTCATCCTTTGAAACCAAAGAGATAGTTTGTAAATAATCACTATAATTTTCCTTGAAAAAATTTTCTATATCTTTTTCATTTTTCATTACACATCACTGAATTCTACTTGTTTTAATATCTCATATGCTTCAGTTAATTTTTTATATATAAAGCTTAACTCATTTGTTTTATCCAATAATATTTTTGAAGTTCTTTCATTTGAATCCACCATAGAATAAAACCTAGTATTACATCTATATTTTTCAGAATAAATCTTTATAGCATCTATAAAATAAGGACTATGAGAATTTAATAAAATTTTAACTTTTAAATTCATAGCCAAGATTACCAATATCTCTGCATACTTAACCTGCCAATTTGGATGTAGATGTACCTCTGGTTCATCTATAATCAAAATTGTCTTTTCATTCAATCTTCTATTGTTAAGTAACATCTCTATTAATCCAAAAGTTTTTATTCCATTAGCTGTATTTTTTACATTGATATTGTATCCATTTTTCTTATAATTATATTTTCTAGTTTGTTTATCAAAAGTAAATTCTCCAGATATTATCTCTACTATCTGTTTATTTATTTTTTCTATCTCTTTCTCTTTTCCTAAAAGATTATCAACTATATTAAACTCAAGTTTATTCATCAAATTTTCTTTTAAAATATAGTTTTTATCATCTATTTTTCTCTCTTTTTCACTACAAATTTTATCTAAATAATCTATTATAAGAGGAGACTCTATATATATTATATTATAGTTATTTCTCAACTCTCTTATTGGAAGCTTTGTTTCTACTACTTCATCATTAAGTAATTTTATCTCTATTGAGCTATTTTCATCTTCTAATATTAATGATGACTCCTCTTTATCTTCAAATATATTTCTAATTCCTGTTTCAAATTCCTCTTTAAGTGCTTTTTGAAAAGATTCTTTTTCAATTAAATTATAATCTAAAGTTTCGTTAAAAACTTTAAATAATGCTTCTAAAAACTCTTTTAAGGATTTTTCTAAACTCAAGAGTTTTTTTATATCATTATCTTTATCAACATATTTATTTAATTCTTTTATATTTACTTCAATTTTTTGTAAAATTTTATCATCTATAAAAATTTTTTTCTTATATTTTATTGTTTCATTTAATATGTCTTCTAAGTATTTTTTTAAATTATTTATTTCTGTCTTTGTTATAAATATAAAATTATTTTCTAATAGATTTTTTATAATTTTTTTAGAATAAATCTCTTCTTCTTGCTCAATTAATTTAACTAATCCATAATGTGTAACTTCAAGCATTTTATTTACAGTTGAAATATATTCATCTTCAAAATAATTCATTGTATTTATTAAAGTAAATAGTGCTTTCCCTATTGTACTCTTTCCACTGTCATTTTCAGCTGCTATCAAAGTTATATTATCTAATAACATATCTGCTTCAGAGATAACTCCAACATTTTTTAATTGAAATCTCATCTTTCACCTCCACTTATTTTCTCCTCAATTATATCACTTTTTTCTAAATTCCCCTAGAAAAAAAGGAAATACAAGAAAGTCTTCCTCTCTTATATTTCCTAATTTATTAATCATTGTAATATAAATTTTCTGTTGGGAATACTTGGTCACAAGTTAAATCAATTCCTAATTTTCTTAAAGTTTGTTCATTTGTTTTTCCAAGTATATTTGTGCAGTGAGCTTGAGTTCCTTTTAACATTGATAATTTTTGTACAGCCACTTGTGCCATTGGGTTAGTTGCTGCACAGATACTTAATGCCATAAGTATCTCTTCACAGTTTAGAGCAATATTTTTACTTTGAAGAGTTTTATCTTTTAAATTTAAGATTGGCTCTAATACAACTGGAGAGATTAATAATATCTCATCATTAATTCCAGCAAAATATTTTACAGCATTTAAAATAGCTGCTGAAGCTGCATCCATAAGTGGAGATGCCTTACCAGTTATCATAGTTCCATCTGGTAACTCAAATGCTATTGCAGAAGCTGGCTCAGTTTGCTTAGATTTTATATCCTCTAATTTTTTTCTAGCTACTCCTACAACTTTTCTATCCTCTTCTTTTAATTCTAGTGCATCCATTATTGTACGAGTTCTTTTAAAAGTTTCATAATCTACATAACCTTTTTTATATTCACAACCAGTTTTGAAATATCTTCTGATTATCTCTTGCTTAGAAGCCTCTCTTACTACTTCATCATCTACTATTCCAAATCCTACTCTATTAACTCCCATATCTGTTGGAGATTGATAAATTGACTCTTTACCAGTTATCTTTTCTATTATTCTCTTTAATAATGGAAAAGCTTCTACATCACGATTATAATTTACAGCTGTTTCACCATATTTTTCTAAATGGAATGGATCTATCATATTAACATCTTGTAAATCTACAGTTGCTGCCTCATAAGCTATATTTAAAGGATGTTTTAAAGGTACATTCCATACTGGGAAAGTTTCGAACTTAGAATATCCAGCTGCATTTCCTCTCTTATATTCATGGTATAATTGACTTAAACAAGTAGCTAATTTTCCACTTCCTGGTCCAGGTGCAGTAACTACAACTATTGGCTTAGTTGTTTCTACATATGGATTTTGTCCATACCCTTCATCACTAACTATTACATCTACATCAGTAGGATATCCCTTTGTAGCTCTATGTTTATATACTTTTATTCCTCTACGCTCTAATTTATTAATAAATAAAGTTGTTGCAGGTTGATCATTGTATCTTGTGATTACAACGCTGTTTACTTGAAGTTCATGCTCTCTTAAATCATCAATCAATCTGAAAACTTCCATATCATATGTAATTCCAAAGTCTCCTCTAATTTTATTTCTCTCTATATCTCCAGCATAAACACAGATTATTACTTCAAGCTTATCTTTTAATTTATGTAATACTTTTATCTTAGCATTCTCATCAAATCCAGGTAAAACTCTCTTAGCATGTAAATCAAACATAAGTTTTCCACCAAACTCAAGATAAAGTTTATCATAATTATTAACTCTCTCTAAAATATATTTAGATTGTTCTTCAAGGTACTTATTGTGATCAAATCCTATCTTCATTATTCGCTTCTCCTTATAATTAAAATTTATTCGACTTTATATTTTACCATAGAATTTAAATAATTGCTATACTATTTTTACTTTTATTTCTATATAATTAATAATTTAAAAAAAGAGGGTGCATATACACCCTCAATTTTTATTGTAAATTCATTAATACTCCAACTATAACGAATATTGAACCAAAGAAAAATAAAATTCCTTGGAATTTTATTTGGAATTTAGCCCATACTAGCCAATCTAATTTTGCTATTCCCAATATAGCAATTAATATTCCTGATGTAGGTACTATTAAGTTAGTAAATCCATCTCCTAATTGGAAAGCTAATACAGCTACTTGTCTTGGTACTCCTACTAAATCTGATAGTGGTGCCATTATAGGCATAGTAAGTGCTGCTTGTCCTGATCCTGATACAACAAAGAAATTAAATACAGATTGGAAAATATACATTACCCAAGCACAAATTGCTGATGGTAATCCACTTAATCCATTAGCTACCCAGTTAAGTACAGTATTTAAAACACTAGGTGTTCCTGCATCAGCACCACCAAGAACTAATACAATTCCTTTAGCCATTCCTACTACTATAGCTGCTCCTATTAAATCCTCTGCTCCTTTTCTAAAAGATGAAGCAATATCATTAATTCTCATATCTCCAAGTTTAAATATTACTCCTACAATACCTGAAGCAACTCCCATTATTACAAATTGAGTAGCTATTTCTGGTAAGAAATATCCAAACTTTACAACCCCATAAATTACCCAAGCCATTCCTAAAGCTACTATTAATAAAACTAATTTATGTCCTAATTTAAATTCCATATCTTGTTGCTCTTCCATATTAAATTCATTTCTATAGAAAGCATCTGTTTCATAAGATATAGAAGATTGAGGGTTTTCTTTTACTTTTTTTGCATATCTTAGTGTAAATACTATTCCTAATGCAGTAAAAAATACCCACATAAATATTCTAAAGCTAGCTCCTGATAATACTGGTACCCCTGCAACTCCTTGAGCTATAGCAACACTAAATGGATTCATCCACGAAGTAGCAAATCCTATCTGTGTAGAAACATAAGTTATTAAGATTCCTGTAACAGCATCATAACCCATTCCAATTACTATAGGTATTAAAACCATCGCAAAAGGAATAGCCTCTTCTCCCATTCCGAATACAGCTCCTCCTAATGAGAAGAAGAAGAATACTATTGGTAATAATAGATACTCTGAACCCTTAGTTTTTCTAATAAGAGTAAATAGTCCAGCTTCCACTGCTTTAGTTCTTAAAATTATACCAAAAGCTCCTCCAGTTATTATAATGAAAGCAATTACTCCTACAGCAGTTCCCCATTTATCTCCACTTGTTATACCTTCAAAAACATAGTTAGATACTCCAACTTCTCCTCCTGGCTCAAAGAATTTAACTCCTTTTACTAGTGGTTCCCCTTGTTCATCCAATTCATAAGTAAAACTTCCAGCTACTGGAACCTCTCTAGATTTTTCAGCTCCAGTTTCAGTAACATAAGTTACCTTTTCCATTTGGAATTTCCCCACAGGTACAGTATGTGTAAGTATTGCTGCAAATATTACAACAAAAAATATTATGACATATGTATCTGGCATATTAAATTTTTTCTTCATCTCTACCTCCATTTATTTTTATCCCATATAATTATACTTTATATCATTAATTTTATCAATAAAAAAATATTTTTTATAGAAATTAATTTAAAATAAAAAACTACATCTGTTACCTTAATATCTAAGATTTCAGATGTAGTTTAATACTAATTATTTTTTATTTTTCTAAAGATTGATTAGAATTTTTTTCCAAAATATCTCTCTAATAATCCTGCGAAAGCTCTTCCGTGTCTAGCTTCGTCTTTAGCCATTTCATGAACTGTATCGTGGATAGCGTCAAATCCTAATTGTTTTGCTCTCTTAGCGATATCAAATTTTCCTGAAGTTGCTCCGTACTCAGCTTCAACTCTTCTTGATAAGTTCTCTTCAGTAGAAGCAGTTACACACTCTCCTAATAATTCAGCAAATTTAGCTGCGTGCTCAGCTTCTTCAAAAGCTATTCTTTTATAAGCTTCTGCTACTTCTGGATATCCTTCTCTGTCAGCTACTCTTGACATTGCTAGGTACATTCCTACTTCTGTACACTCTCCTTCAAAGTTAGCTCTTAATCCAGCGATTATTTCTTCATCTCCACAAGCTAGTCCTTCTCCAACTTTGTGTTCAGTTGCCCAAACTCTTCCTGCTCCTTCTACTACTTCTTCCCATTTATCTTTTCCAGCCTTACATACAGGACATTAGATCGGAAGAGCGTCGTGTAGGGAAAGAGTGTAG
>ERZ506869.275-NODE-275-length-17714-cov-51.9738_pt1 | contig 17714 bp, 23 predicted proteins | sample MGYA00513976_ERZ506869 | MGnify/ENA metagenome assembly ERZ506869 | reverse complement strand
TGGTATCAATTTTTTGTGGCCGACTTCCGGCAGCTTTTTGTATTTGGTATCAAAAGGGCGTTCTACAGGGTGTGCCAGGAATAATAATTCGGTATCATTTCATCATGCTATGTTTGCCCATCAGTGCCAGAACCCGGAAAGGTACGGTATCAATTTCTTTCCCCACTTGTAAAAAGAGTTTGTTTTATAACTTTAATCCTTTGTTTATCCTTTTTTTTTCTTCAAGAATAGGGAAACCGTAAAAAATGCTATTCTCTCTTTTTATCATATTTCTTAGTCTTTTTTCTATAAGTTCCCATTTATATTGCCCATTAATCATCTGAATAGGTTCTTTAAAATTAATATCTTCAAAATAAGTAAGTCCTTTTAATGGTCTAATGGGATTAGCATTAGGGAATTTGTTAGCATACGATTTAAGCATATCGTTTAAAGAAAGTTTTGTAGATAAGCATGCGATGTCTATGAAATCTTTTAATCTAGTACCATCATCGGCTATAGCTGATAATTTCATAGCCGTAATATCTTTTATGCTATATAATCTAACTCCTTCTTTAGTTTGAAGTGGAACTTCTAAATATGGATAATCATGTGTAATACAATCTATTTTTACATCATTAATAGTTCCTTTCAGTGTGTTCTTTTCAAGGAAAGAAGCTTTAAAATCATATTTGTTTATTAAATATTTTTCTAAGTCTTTTGCATCGAATTGATTAGGGGTAAATAAGTCCAAATCAATACTAATTCTATGACCAAGATATAAAGCTAGTGCTGTTCCACCTGCAAGATTAAAATTTTCCAATCGTTTATCTTGCATTAGCATTTCTAGGAGTTTAAAAGTTTCTCCCTTAACAGTGTCCTTGTGTAGCATTTTAGTTCTTGTTTATTCAGATTAAAAACTGTGCATACGAAATTTATATCTTTATGTGATAGGGATGGGATTTCTTTTATTATATTTTGAAAATTCTCAATACCACCATATAATTTGATTGCAGCATAGAAATCGTCAATCCATCCTCTTTCTATTACTCGTTTTACGACAAGTGTCCGCATATCGTTCCAATCAAAGTTAGACAAGTCATATTCCCAAAGTAAACTTTTGGAAATTTCCTTTCCTATACCTTTTTGTTGCCAATCGTTGAATATCATAATTTTCTATGAATTAAACAAGCTCTAAAACATTTAATAGTTTTATACCAAGTTTTTGCTCTAATTCAGCAATGCTTTTAAAAGAGAAATTCACTTTCCCTGATAAAATTTTACTTATGTATTGCGGAGATACGTCTAAACGCTCTGCTAATCCGTTTCGATTTAACTTATTAGTTTCCATATATTCTACTAGGGATAAAGCAATATTGCGTGACCATTCTAACCACACCTTATTTTCCTTTCTCCATTTTGCATTTTCTTCAAAATGAGAAGGAGAAACACTTTCGTGTTTTTTTAAGAAATCAATAACTGTACTCATATTTTATCCTCCATATTTAAATCTATAAAACTATCTTTGTCGAAAACTCCGTTATATTTAAGAAATTCCTTACACTTATTCAACTTCTCTAATTCTAAAGAAGTATGTTCTTTATCTTGCATCCGTTGGGTTAGCTTGATTGCTCCCCCTGTTACCACATAAACATTTGGTTCAAGCCGGATAGCATATATTCTTAACCAACTGGCGTGTTTGTTTCTGTTCCAATTCCGAGCCTTTCTACGTGTTAATTCCGTACATCTGGTATCTGTAATATCAAGAGGCATGAACAAGCCATCTAAACTTTCAGTATATGGAAATTCTAAAATCATTTCTTCTAGTTCATCAGCATCTTCAAATGTATCTTGTATGGCTTCTGAAACTTTTTCAACATGGAAATTATTTTTTAAATCTTCTATATTGTCTATGAAGAAGTCTAATAAATAATCTGCATTATTCCATTTCTCGAATAATGAAGTTAATTCATCATGCTCTTTATCATGCTCTTTAACAGCCCATAAATGTTCGTAGCCTTTGATAACTCTTACAAATTTCATAAATATTATAATTATTCTAGTTGCAAATATACGGAAAAAAAAGAAGTAAACCTATAAGTTTAGTTATTTAACAATCAAAGACTTGTTTTAAAATAAGTCTTTTAGTGATTTGTCGCTTTCTATTATTCTCAAAACAAATGTATTAGAAGCTGTAAATTCTATATTATATCCATCGAATTGAAAAGGATAACCTACAGTTATTAGATATGCTGATAATCTGGCTATTTTTTTATTGATTTTGTAAATTCTCATAATTTTGTTTGCTGTTCTTTATACTGGCAGCCAAACCAGCTTTAAAGGTTTGTTTATCTCTTTATTTTCAATACTCAAAGATAGTGATTTTCTATAAATGTCGCAAATAATAAGACAATTATTTTTGTTAAAAATAGTTTCTGATTTACAGATTGCCGAAATTTTCTTTTCCCTAAAGTTTTTGGTATCATAATAATGTTTTCTCTTCGTCCATGTCCGGCAGAACTCGGAAGTGTGCGGTATCAAATTCTTTCCCAGTTTCCTGTCTGCGTTCGCAGAAAAGGTATCAATTAGATGAAATCCTTTTGCTGATGGACGGGCAATTCCTGAATAGTGTCGGTATCATTCCCTTTATGGTGCAGCCGTCTTTCTGTATTCAGGAGTGGAGAGAAACGACACAACAAACTTTAGGGAAAAGAAAATTTTCGTGTAGCTCTTTCCGGTTTTCGGGGAAGTGTATCAATCACATATTATATATCCATTTATTCATATATTATATATTCATATATTATTTATATATATAATATGATATTTTATTCCTGTTCTTTTTCCCTAATGTTTTATGGTATCAATTTTTTGTGGCCGACTTCCGGCAGCTTTTTGTATTTGGTATCAAAAAGGCGTTCTACAGGGTGTGCCAGGAATGATAATTCGGTATCATTTCATCATGCTACGTTTGCCCATCAGTGCCGGAACTCTGAAAAGTACGGTATCAATTTCTTTCCCTATAGTTCTTATTGGGATAAAGAAACATACCTTAGAAGGGTGGGTGGGTTTACTGATAGCAAAACTATTGGAGCGTAACAAAGTGAAGCGATTAAGCCTTTTTGGTTCTTTTTTGGCGTTTGAAAAAAGAACTCCCCCCAATGAGGAGGGAAGGAACCTTTAAGCAACCTTTGTATTTTTCTCTTCATCAACTTCTTCCACATCTAGCCTTATATTTAGATGCTGGGCTATGAATTTACTACCTTTAATAGCATCTGCCAATACAGTAAATAAAAATTTAGGTTCTTCTTTTATTGCTTTGCACCATGATTTTAAATAAGCCGCATTTTCTTCTCTGACGGTTACAGAAATACCCAAATATACACCAGACAAAGCCGATATTAATTCTGCTACAAGTTCTTCACGCCCATAATTGAATTTATCATTTTCATAAAATCCTTTTCGATTTAGTCTATTTTTAACACCTGTACTATGTCCCATTTCATGTAATTCTGTACCATAAAAACTTTCTCCGTCCTTAAATTGGCTCTTTAAAGGTAAAGTAATGCTATCATTTGATATTGAATAAAACGCACTATCACTAAAAACCGTTTGAATAGGACATACCCAATTTTGATTCTTATTCATTTCATCAAGTATTGGATTTACATACATTTCTTTCTCTTCTTGTGGCTGTTCCTCTCCTGAAAATTTAGCCTTTAATATATCCCATCTATTGGGATATTTTTCCGCAAAGTTTGTTTGGTCTAAATTAAAAACTTGGAAATATTTTGTATAAGCTGCTAAACGGTATTCTTTTTGTTCTTCTTCTGATAATTTGTTATATTCATCACATGAAATTTTTTCATTTGTCTGACGATGATAAGCACAAAATAATGTATAATAAACAGGAAAAGCAACAGCACCTTTTAGAACATTAATACCTTCGTTTCGTGCTTGATTGAATGTCAAAAAAACAGGAGTTTGATAATTATATTTTTCACACAAAAAATAAAGTAAAAAAGCGTTTCCACCACTATAAGTACGACCTGTTAAATTTTGTGGTAAAAAGTTCTGTTTAGAGTTGACTTTAGAGAACCAAGGTTTTTGCCAATTCATAGACAAACTTTCAATTTTTTCAACCATAAGGTTTACAAACTTCTCTGCATTTTTATCAAAAGTAGATTTCATAATTTTGTTTGCTGTTCTTTATACTGGCAGCCAAACCAGCTTTAAAAGTTTATTTATCTCTTTATTTTCAATACTCAAAGATAGTGATTTTCTATAAATGTCGCAAATAATAAGACAATTATTTTTGTTAAAAACAGTTTATAACTGACTGATTTTTAACGTATTATCTTTTCCCTAAAGTTTTATATATTTTGGGTGAGAGATAAGGTTTTATAAACGGAATATTCCCTTTAGGGAACATGAAGTCTATAAAACCGAATATCCAATGCCTTGCTTTTGTAGGTGCTTCATAGAAGCGGTGAAAAAAGCAAAGCATTGGATATACCTTAGAAGGGTGGGTGGGAAAATGCGTTAGGGATTGCAGCGGAAAGCCCACAGCGTAGCGAGGACTTGCAGCGAAAAGCCCGACCTGAAAGGTAACGCCCTATTTATTTCTTCTATTCATCAATCTTACTTTTTCATAACGTAAATACCTATACAAAGTAGCCTTACTTCCAATGTGTAAAATTCTACATATTTCATCTATAGAATAATCCCGATTTTCATATAAACGCTTTGCTGCTATAGCTTTTCTCTTTGCATCTTCCGATAACCCTATAGGTCGTCCCGTAAGTTTCCCTCGTTCTTTTGCAGCTTGTAATCCAGCCCTAGTTCGTTCTACTATTATTTCACGTTCATATTCAGCCAATGAAGCAAAAATTCCAAATTGACATCTTCCTAAAGCACTATTAGTATCAATACCATCAACTATGCTTTTGAATGCAACTTTTCTTTTCTGCAAACAATCAACTATATAAACTAAATCTTTCAAAGAACGTCCTAATCTATCTAGCTTCCAGATAACAAAAGTATCACCTTCTCGCAAATATGCAAGGGCTTTATCTAATTCGGGTCTATCCTTTACTCCTGATACTTTTTCCTCAAATATAAGTTTGCATCCGGCTTCTTTTAAAGCATCTAGCTGCAAATCTAAATTCTGTTCCCTCGTTGAAACACGAGCGTAGCCTATTATCTCCATTTTATTTAAATCCAAGTTTCATAAATTCAACTATTCGCGAAACTATTTTAAACTAGGGCTTTTTCCCCTGTTATTACCTCTAGTACTATTATAAATCAAAAGTACAGAAAAAGGGTCGATTAATGAAACTTTTAAATTTAAGAATATGAGTTATTCACAATTTATCATGGCTGTATTTGCCATTTATGTAGTTTACTACGCTGCAAACATCCTGTATGATGCTTTCCTAAAGCAAAGCAAAACCAATACAGGTGAAGAAGAAGAAATTATTTCAATAGGAGAGGAAGAAGAAATACCTCACAAAGTTGTAGATGAAGATTTTGAAACAGGCTCATACGAAAAAGAGGATGAAAAAAAAGAATCTGAACAGAATTATGTATCTGTAAATGAATCTATTGAAATGGAAGTTGAAACACAAGGTATTCCAATGGAACAACTTCTTGCTAAAGGGAAAAGCATGTTTTCACACGTAAATTTTAACAAATAAACAACTAATTTTTATTCAAATGAAAAAGTTTTTTTCAAAAATTGCTCAAAGAGCATTCGCTTTAGCCATTAGCATAATGGTAGTAACTAACACTTTTGCACAAGGTGCTGCGGGAATTGATGCAGCTAGTTCTGAACTTGCAACCTACATGGACCCCCTAGGAAACATGATGATGATACTAGGAGGTATAATAGGATTAATTGGAGCAGTGCGAGTTTATTTAAAATGGAACTCTGGTGACCAAGATGTACAAAAGGCTGTTATGGGCTGGATGGGGTCATGTATCTTTCTAGTTGTATCAGGTGTTGTCGTAAAAGCATTCTTCGGAATCTAATATGTCGAAAGAGTATCCAAGTTACAATGTGTATAAGGGGCTGCAAAAGCCCCTTATTTTCAAAGGATTTAAAGGCAAGTTCATATATATCGGTGGAGCTTGTATTATTAGTGCTTTACTTTTATGTGCTATTGTTTCTACTCTGGCTTCTTTTATGTGGGGAGGTATAACTCTTGTAATAGTTATGTTTGGAGGGTTAGGAATAACATCGCAATTACAAAGAAAAGGGCTTCACAGGAAAGATAAACGAAAAGGCATATATATAGTATCACGCACTTTTATAAGAGATAGAAAAAAATAAAGCTTATGAAAAAGAAAAGTGAATTTGAAGCTCCTTATATTGGTATTGAAACAATAGACAATACTCCTATATTCTATAACCGAAGGGGCGACTATTCTGTTATCATTAAATGTGAAAATCCTATAATACAGTATTCAGCAGATATGGATGCTTACTATGATTTTCACCACTTATTTACTAATATCCTCAAAGTATTAGGAACTGGATATACAATACAAAAACAGGATATTCTATGTAAAAAATCATTTTTACCACCCCAGAATAGGAAGAACGACTATTTATCAAATCGTTATTTTGAACATTTTAAAGGACGAATATATACTGATATTTCTACTTATCTTGTTATTACAGGAGAAGTAGAAAGGTCTAAATTCTTTTCTTTTGACCCTCGAAGGTTTGATACTTTTATTAGAAACATCACAAAAGTATTAGGACTATTCGCTAACAGAGGAATAAGGACTAAACTATTAAATGAAAATGAAATAGAAATATATATAAAAAGATTTCTATCTATCAATTTCAATCAGCAAACAGTAAGCCTAAAAAACATCAAAGCGAGAGAAGAAAATCTTATAATAGGAGAAAAAAACGTACAGTGCATTTCTCTTGTAGATATTGACGAAGTTAATTTCCCTTCTGTTATAAAACCATATAAAGAGGTCAATATTGGGCTAAAGTTTCCTGTTGACTTGCTCTCTTTTTTGCATGAAACACCAAGTATAGACACAATTAGCTATAATCAAGTAATAAATATTCCAGACCAACGAAACGAAGCAAACAAATTAGAAGGCAAAAAGAAAAAACATAAAGGAATGCCTGACCCTGCAAATGATTTATGTGTAGAAGATATAGAACGAGTGCAGTCGGATATCGCCAGAGAAGGGCAAATGCTTGTATATGCACATTATAATATAATTCTTGCTGGTCTTGATGATATTAGTAAGGCTGTCAACTATGTTGAAACATCTCTTTTTGATTGTGGTATTATTGTGAATAAACAATGTTTCAACCAATTAGAATTATTTGAATGTGCACTGCCGGGAAACGCAATCAACCTAAACAGTTATGACAAATTTCTAACAACTTCCGATGCTGCAATTTGTCTTTTATTTAAGGAAAAATTACAAGTAACAGAAAACAGCCCTTTTCTCACTTATTTTACTGACAGACAAGGATTGCCAGTTGGGATAGATATGTCCGGAAAAGAAGGTGAGAAAAAATATACAAATAACTCTAACTTCTTTGTTTTAGGTCCAAGTGGTTCTGGTAAGTCTTTCTATGTCAACTCTAAAGTAAGACAATGGGTTTTAGATAATACAGATATTGTTTTAGTGGATACAGGGCATAGTTATTCAGGAATATGCGAATATTATCATGGCAAATACATTACTTATTCAGAAAGCAAGCCAATATCTATGAATCCTTTCCGAATTACAGAAGAAGAATATAATGTAGAAAAGAAAAACTTTCTCAAATCATTAATTTTTCTGATATGGAAAGGTGCAAATGGCGAAGTCAAAAAGCAGGAAGAAGAAATAATGGATATTACCATAGAAAAATACTATTCATTCTACTTTCATCCTTTCAACGGCTATTCAGATGCAGAAAAAGAAGCCATACGTGAAAATTTGCTACTTGAATTTCAAGTCAACGCAGAAGAATTTGAAAACGAAAGGGAAAAAGAAGAACGTAAGATACTTTCTGAAAAAATAGATAAATTGCAACAATTGGTAGAAAAAGGAGAAGGTGGAGAAAAAACTAACGCAGAAAGAGCGATACAAAACATTCTCATTGAAAAAGGCTTCACACGCCAAGAGCTTGATAATCCTGAAACCAGATTGCTTTCTGTCATAGAAAGACGCATCCAAAAGAAAGAAGATATACTGAAAGAAATAAAAGTTGAAAGTTTATCTTTTAACTCATTCTATGAATTTTCTCTACGCATTATACCTATCATTTGCAAAGAGAACAAGATTGATTTTGACATTACTAACTATAAGTTTCTACTAAAAAAATTCTACAAAGGAGGACAGTTAGAAAAAACTCTTAATGAAGATTTTGATACTTCCCTCTTTGAAGAACCCTTTATAGTTTTTGAAATTGATGCGATTAAAGATGACCCTGAACTATTCCCAATAGTTACCTTAATTATTATGGACGTTTTTATCCAAAAAATGCGATTAAAAAAGAACAGAAAGGCATTAATAATTGAAGAAGCTTGGAAGGCCATAGCCAGCCCTATGATGGCAGGATACATACTCTATTTGTATAAAACAGTACGCAAATTTTGGGGTATGGCAATGGTTGTTACTCAGGAACTGGAAGACATAATTAGTAATCCAGTAGTCAAAAACTCTATTATCAGCAACTCTGATATTATATGTCTGTTAGACCAAAGTAAATTTATAGACAAATATCAAGAAATCGCCAATCTTTTATCCTTAACGGAAGTAAATCAAAAACAAATATTTACTATCAATCAACTTCCCAATAAGGAAAATCGAAATCGGTTCAACGAAGTTTTTATAAAAAGAGGTAACTATGGTAATGTATTTGGAGTAGAGGTTTCTTTACACGAATATTTTACATTTACTACAGAAAGAATCGAGAAAGATGCTGTTGGATATTATCATATCATTTACGATAGTTTTCAAACAGGGTTGGATAATTTTATAATAGACCTAAAAGCTTCCAAATTAAAAAATACGGATTGGGTTTTACAAGTCAATAAGGTACTAGGGTATCACTCCGATGAAGGAAACTTAAAAGATATACTTAACATCATAGGGCAACAGCCATTATATAAGTATATCCCAGATAAATACAAATGGCTTACAAACCGTTAAAGATAAATGTCATGACAAAGATCCTATTTATTTTAGTGGTAGCATCCACTTTAACCCAATTTGCATATTCGCAAAAGGCAGTATTGGATATAACCTGCATGGAAACACTTATAGCTAATCATAAGGTGCAACATACTTCTTTCTCTAAAGTGAAAGATAATGAAACTCAAATAAGCCTTATACAAAAGCAAATCAGTGAAAAAATGGTTCAGATTGAATTTTTCCAAAGCAAATTTTACAATAGCCTAAAATCTGTAGAAGCCATCATAAAAACAGGAAAAGATATTATCTACTGCACTGATATTGCAGCAGATATTGGAAAATATCAAAAACAAATGGTTGAACTTGCTGTAGGTGACCCGGCTTTATTATTGGTGTCAGCAAAAACACAATTAGAATTAGTTAATCGTACTGCGGATTTGACACAATACATTTATCAGGTCGCCATTGTCGGGACTGATGTAAACCTTATGGATAATAAGCAAAGAATAGACTTGCTTAAGTATGTTATTAATGAACTAAGAAACATGAGAGGTATTGCATACTCTGTATGCCGACAAATGAGAACAGCAAAAAGAAATGGAGTATTACAAACATTAGCTCCGGGAGTATTTAAATACAAAGACAATCGTTCAAAATTAGTTGATGATTTATTACAGAATTATAAAGTAAAACCTAAAAGATAATATGAAAAGAGTGCTTTTATTTTTTTCCCTAATGTTGATTATTGGTACTTCTAATGTCTTTTCCCAAATGCCAGTAAAGGATAAGGGAAAATGGAGTGTGCTTAATAATATGGAATTTATGGATAGGGTACGGCTACAACCGGAATACTATCATTACTGGATATGGTATAAAAAAGTCTTAGGCATTAAAATTCCTTTAGTCGGTTTAGGATTACACGACAAATACGGGAAACAGGATAGGCGTAACTTTCAGCTACAAGAAGTTCCAATGATGGCAGTCGTAAAATATAATAAATCCGTAACCGAAAAAGAAGGCTCTAAAGTTGATACCATTTATAAACAGGAACTTTTCAAATTTGGCGATAAAACGATTGATTATCAGTACACTTTAACAAAGAATCGAAGAAATGATATTCTTAATGATATAAATAAAAAACTTGTCGAATATTCTTCTAATGGCGGTAATAAAGAACACGTTGAAGTTATAACTGATGAAGTTACTAGAATAAAAAAGAACATTGATATAATCCATGATTCACATATGAGTAACTCTAAAAAGAGAGAAGCTTATTTAGATTTTGATAAAGAATTAATAGAGGTTCTTTCGCTAATAACAAAATTGAATAATATAAATAAAACAATAATGAACCATGAATGAGTTAATAGACAAATTTTTATTAGAATTATTCGAAGGAATAAATGATAAGCTGACTGTTTTAATGGGAGAATTTATAACAGATTCACAAGCATTAGCCGCAGCTTTTATGTTAATGTATTTTGGTCTTGAATCATTTAAGATGATGAGTGGAGATAAAAAACTTGAAATTATTCCGCTACTCAGACCTTTTGCCTTCGGCTTAATTTTAATGTTGTGGAATCCTTTTATAGAAACTATTAGTTATCCGGGAGAAGTTCTTACAGCAACTAGTAAATCTATGTTTGAAAATCAAATTGATGAAGTTGAAATGCTTTCACGAAATAGATATGCTCTTATAGACAGCGTTTCTATGGAATTATTAGCAACATCAGTCGAAGTAGAAAGAGCAGAAAACGAAACGAATAAAGATAAATGGTCTATAATGGGAATAGATTTTTCAGCCGTTGGAGATAAGATAGCTGGACTATATGTTTATGTAGTAGCAAAATTCAAAATGCTATTATTTAATTTCGCAGAATTCTTAATAGTCACATTTTGGCAAGTCTGTATTTATTTTGTGTTTTTCTTACAGATTCTATTTCGAGCTATTCTAATAATACTTGGACCACTTTCTTTTGCTTTTTCAATTTTACCAGCTTTTAGAGATGCTTATATACAATGGATAGCACGTTTTATTAGCGTTAGTTTATACTCCTGTATTGGATATATTGTTTTATCAGTTTCATTAGTTGCTATGCAATATGGATTAGAACGAGAAATTGAAATTTTAGAATATGCACTTAGAAATGAAGCTGCATTTGTTATGTATGTCGGAATGACCTCTGGAGGTGTCAACAGCTTCCTTCTTACAGCATTACTTGGAGCATTTGCTATGCTTACAATACCTTTTGTTTCTACATGGATTGTAAGTACAACTGGAGTAGGACAAGCTATAGGGGGGATGGTTGGAGGAGCAGCCATTGCAACCAAAACTGTAGCAGCTCCAGCCACAGGTGGAGCCAGCGCAGCTATGTAAAAAGATTCATTAAAATTTAAACACACTATTATGATTATTAAAAACTTAGAAAATAAAATCAAACTAGCCGGAATTTTATCCATTGGCTGTTTTGCAACAAGTATAGTTATTTCAGGCATGGCACTAGCCTTTTGTTTCTCTTTAGTAAAAGCTGAAAGAAAAAAAATATATGTTTTAGATAATGATGTCCCTGTACTAGTGAAGCAAACTGGTACAGAAGTCAACCTAGAAGTAGAATGTAAAAGCCACATAAATCTATTCCACACTTTATTTTTCACACTACCCCCAGACGATGAATTCATAAAATACAACATGGAAAAAGCCATGTATCTAATTGATGATAGCGGATTAAAACAATATAATAATCTAAAAGAAAAAGGATATTTCAACACTATATTAGCGAGTTCTGCAACAGTAACAATTATGACAGATAGTATCAAGATAGACATGAATAACCTATCTTTTGAATACTATGGCATCCAACGTATAGAGCGAGAAACTTCTATTCTTAAAAGGCAACTTGTAACTACAGGGAAATTAAGACAAATTCCACGCACTGAAAATAATCCTCATGGACTTATTATCACAGATTGGAAAACGATACTCAACAAAGACCTTGATTATAAAGTAAAAAAGAATTTTTAATGAAACTGTTTAAACATAAAAAGAATGATAGAAAAGAAACTATCAAGACTAAATCCGAGCAAGCTACAGTTGTTCTTCTTACTAAAATATTTCAAAAGTTCGGAGTTAATAACGCTTGTGAACGCTTATTAGCGTGGGCTGATATACACCGTAAAGCTATGTTTGGAATTACGATTTCATTCCTTTCTTTCGTCACAATTCTATCATTAGTAATGCGTCCAGAAAGAAAGCCAATGCAAGTTTTCAACGAAGAAAAAAGCAAAATACAAATTAACATTGATAGTAGCCTACAAAAAAAACGAGTAGGAGTTGACGACTTGCTAGAAGTAATTAAAATGCAAAATGAAATTAATGAGCTAAGAAAAAATGGGAAATTAACTCCAGAAGACACTGTACGAATAAAAGATTTATACCATAAATTAAATAAATAGCGTATGAAACAGATTAATATTAAAAAACCTAAGTACATCATTCCTATACTCATCCTACCTTTTATCCTAGGGATAGGATGGCTAGTTAAGGATATGATAAACTCTGCCCCAGCAGAAGAAACTACATTAGTAGAAACGGAAGAATTAAATCTTGATATTCCTGATGCTAATTTAGAAAAAAGAGAGATAAAAAGTAAATTTGAATCACTCAAAGGAGCTTTCAATAAATCTTCTGATTATTCATCAATACAAACCATAGATAAAGAAGAAGAAGTTAGCGAAATTGAAAGTTCTGGTTCTCTTTACTCCAATGATGAAATAAGGCAAATTGACAGTTTAAATCAAGCTTCTAGAATCCGAGAAAAGGAATTGGAACAACAAATAAAAGGATTTCCTACTATAGATGAATCAAGTCAAACAGAAACTAGGAAAGCTCCTGAAAAATCCAAGATGCAAGAAGAAATGGAGCTTTTTAAAATGCAAATGGCTTATATAGATTCATTGCAAAATCCACGTCCTAGAACACCTCAAAAAAAACAAGATGAAAAGCCAAAAGAAAAGGCTATAGAAGTTGTAAAAGCGAAAAATCCCGCAGAAGTATATTTTAATACTGTAGGGAAAGAACAAAAAACTTCACTAATCACAGCTATATTAGATGAAACTTTAAAAGTAACAGATGGTAGCCGAGTACGCATACGGCTTTTAGATGATATAATGATTAATGACGCTCTTTTAACTAAAGGCACTTACCTATATGGGAATGTATCTGGCTTTAAAGCTCAAAGAGTACACATTAATATTTCCTCTATAATGGTTGATGGCAGACAAATGAAAGTAGATTTATCTGTATATGATAATGACGGACAAGAAGGTTTCTTTGTTCCTTCATCAGCTTTTAGAGATTTGAGTAAAGATGTTGGAGCGCAAATAGGAAGCCAAACTATACAAATGAACAGCCAATCAGAAGGAGTAGAACAATTCGCTTTAGGTGCTTTACAAGATGCTTACCGTAGTACAACCCAAGCTCTTTCCAAAAACATCAAAAAAAACAAAGCCAAATTAAAATATAACACACAAGTTTTTTTAGTAAACAACAAAGATAAAGAACAATAATATGAGAAAGATTTTTATTGCATTATGCACAATGGTTTCTGTTATTACAGGAAATGCACAGAACACCCCTATTGGAGAAAACATCGAGCTTGCAGGTGAAAACCCAGAAGAACTAAAGGTTATATATGTCAACAAAGATGTTTCAACGCATTTTATAGCTATGGAAGATATAAAATATGTTGATATATCAGTCAATGATATTGTTGGCGATATTCCTACTGGTAACTCTCTTAGAATAAAGCCCACAAAAGAAGGAGCTAGTGGAGTTATCACCATTGTTACAGAAAGATTTTTCGTACAATATATGCTAGTATATAGTAGCGATTTAGCAAAAGCATACACTCGCTTTAATATCCCTTATGCTGATTTACGTAGCTATATGAATCCAGAAGTGAACTTAACCAAAGCACAAATGTATGATTACGCACATAGAATGTTTATTTCAAAAAATAAATTCTATGATGTTTCCAGTAAAAGTAACCTAATGAAAATTGTACTAAACAATATCTACACATTAGATAAGTATTTCTTTATTGATATTTCTATGATTAATAAAACAAAAATACGATATGATATAAACCAAATACGCTTCAAAATAGAAGATAAAAAACAAACAAAGGCTACTAATTTTCAATCTATAGAAATACTTCCATTGATGCAAGTTAATAAGAATCTTGTTTTCAAGAAGAACTATCGAAATATTTTTGTCTTTGAAAAATTTACTTTCCCAGACGAAAAAGTTCTTACCATAGAAATATCTGAAAAACAGATTTCAGGACGTACTATAACATTAAGAATTGATTATGCAGACATTCTTCATGCAGATGCTTTTACCGAATAAATAAAAACAGGAATTTATATGGAAACAAACTCACGCCCAGAGGCAACCGCTTCCCCCGTTAAGCAGGGACAGTACAGCCCACGGAAAAGGAAAGACACCACGCCGAAAGTAAACCCGCAGCTTGCGGTAGAACTGGTATATCAAGAATTGAAACGTGTCGAAGCCTATACAAAGCGCATAGAAAATGCTATGGAAAAAGGCAGCCAACTTGAGATGTCTATAGAAGAACTAATAAAAACATTAAAAGAAGAATCCAAGAAGCGAGAAGAATATTACATTTTAAAGCGAGGTATTTTGTTAACACAGATACTCCTTCTCGGTTTTTTAATTTTAATTGCTATATATAAATTCTGGTTTTAATAATTAAAAATAAAACATATGAATATTCTCAATGAGAAAAAAGAAGTAACTCCAATTATAACCCCAAGTCTTGGTTATAAATTACGTTCCATTAACTGGAACGAGGATTTCTATTTTGACAACCCCATTGATAAAGAGAAAATAAATAGTATTCCCAAAGCTATAGAAATATCCAAAGATATATTTCTTGCTATTGAGAAGAGTGGAATGCAGTATAGAGAAACTTATAAATGGGATGAATATTTATACTTCAAAATGACAGCGGAAAATATTTTTGCAGCAACCATATACTATTACTGCAAACACTATCCTAAAGAATATTGTAATCTTGCTTACATCATAGCAACCGTATGTAATCCTGATATAGGTATTTTGTCAGAAATGCTAAAGCGTGATAGGGAAACTGAAATATTTATAAGAGGATTGAATGAGTGTCATACCTTAAATGTTGGTTCGGAATTCACTGGAATCAAAAATGAATTAACCACATATTTAGGAAGGCTATATACTAAAGAATTCTTCTATTTGTTCACAGAAGGAAAATATTCCCCTAATACATCCCAATTTATCCTACTTCACTATTTCGATAATGTAATATGGCAAGTGGAACAATTACAGAAAAATGGTTTTTTGTTCTTGGAATCAAATATAAAAAAAGAGAATGATGAAGAATCCTTATATGATAGTTATGATGATGGCATTCCTATACAATTTCTAATAAACAAAGGGCGTCTTGATTTTTCGAAAATCATGTATGAATCCACAGAAAAAAAATGAAACTAACAATATTAAATAATAACACAATGAAGAAAATTATATTTCTTATTATGATTTCATTTATTTCCCTAAAGTCAATGGCTGGTGATGGTGATAAGTTTTTTAATATTTCAGGAGGTTGGCAATGGAAAAATACCGTCAATGCAGTTGTAGGGCTGGAGTTTGAAGGTAAATATCACAATGCTTATGAACTATATATTGATTTAGCTACAGCATATGATAAATGCCCGGTATGTAATAAGGTATGCTCTGATAGTTTCTGGAGCTATAAAACATTCGGCATAGGTGCAGCATATAAACCTACAATCTCACGAGGCAAAAACAGTAATTTAAGATGGAGGTTTGGAGCAGATTTAGGAGCTAACAGAAAAGGGTTTCAGGCTTCCATTGATATAGGTTTAGAATATAGCTATTCATTTAGAAATGGAATGCAAGTCTTTGTAATGCAAAAAAATGATTTTGTATTTTGGACACGTGACCATTTCCGAAATGGATTATTAGTAGGTGTCAAATTTCCAATAAATAAATAAGTATGAAAAAAATATATATAATTCTATTATCCATTATAGGGGTAATATCATCATGTACAAAACACGAAGATATTATAGACACATCATTACAGCCGGGTAGTATCTTATGTAGTGATGGAAGTATAGTGCATCCCTCGCTTTTTTCACCCAGTGAAAAAGAAGCCATTGGAGTTGTATTTTGGTGTAATGATGGGAATAATCCAAATATAAAAGAAACCGCTTATGCCGTTTCATTAGAAGATTTAGAAGAAAATCCTTTAATAGACACAGACGAGGATATAGCTAATGTTTCGGAAGATGAAAACAGCTTTGATGGAGCAGCTAATACTGCCGCAATAATGAACTTTGCTATAAAGGATAGCTTAGCTTATCCAGCAGCTCAAAAAGCTATAGAATATGCGCCAAAAGGTGTTACAGGTTGGTTTATTGGCTCTATCGCACAAAACAAAGCAATCTCTAATAATCTTGAAAAGGTATATTCTTCTTTCTCAATCATTGGAGGAACGCACTTTGATGGTTGGTACTGGAGTTCTACAGAAGATGGAGCAGGAAAAGATACTCCTAAAGTGTTTGCACTAATTTCTTCATTAACAAAAGGAAGAGCAACCAGTACAAGCAAAAGAAATTCATTTAAAATCAGACCTATTATAGCAATAAGATAATCATGAAAAAGAAAATAATTATACTAGCAGCCTTCGTTATTACATTTTTTACCGCATGTACTTCAACGCATATGATAACTTTCAGTAACGCTGAACTAAGCGACAAAGAAAAAGACATGATAGAAAATAATAGCAACTATTCAACCGCTTCAATAGTTGGTGGAAGTGCAAAATTAGTTAAGGAAGAAAGAGATAAAGCTATCCAAGAAAAGATAGAAGCTAGAAGAAATAAACTAAAAGCTATTGATGGCTTATCAATCTCCAGCTATAAAGATAAAAATGGAAAAGAACAGTTTAAAGCAACAGCTCAAAGTGAAATCTTATTCAAATTTGATTCATATGAATTAAATGAAGAAGCTCAAAAAATGCTTTCTGACTTATGTAATATCATTACTGAAATACCCAATACTAAGATTAAAATAATTGGGCATACTGACAATATAGGAGAAAAACAATACAATATCATACTTTCTAAAAATAGAGCAGCAGCAGTAGGAAATTACCTTAGAACTATTGGTATAGAAACAAACAATATAACAGAAGAGGGAAAAGGATATAGTGAACCCATTGCAGACAATACAAGTGAATCCGGACGTGCTAAAAACAGGAGAGTAGAAATATTCATCACAAATGATGAATATTAAAAAGAAAGATTTCTCTTAACAAAGACCGGAAAATAAAATTTTCGGTCTTTGTTTTATAATCGAAATATAGAAATTGATACCGTACCTTTCCGGGTTCTGGCACTGATGGGCAAACATGGCATGATGAAATGATACCGAATTATTATTCCTGGCACACCCTGTAGAACGCCTTTTTGATACCAAATACAAAAAGCTGCCG
>ERZ506869.179-NODE-179-length-26254-cov-11.9844_pt1 | contig 26254 bp, 18 predicted proteins | sample MGYA00513976_ERZ506869 | MGnify/ENA metagenome assembly ERZ506869 | reverse complement strand
ATGCATTCCGGGGTGCGGATATCTTCACTTATATGAAGGCGCGTAGCGAAGTTCATGCTCACTACACCTTAGATACCAACTGGCGTTCCGCACCGGGAATGGTGAACAGCGTTAACAAACTTTTCAGCCAGACTGATGACGCGTTCATGTTTCGTGAAATACCGTTTATTCCTGTGAAATCTGCCGGGAAAAATCAGGCGTTACGCTTTGTGTTTAAAGGTGAAATGCAGCCTGCGATGAAAATGTGGCTGATGGAAGGCGAAAGCTGCGGCGTTGGCGACTATCAAAGTACCATGGCGCAGGTATGTGCTGCGCAAATCCGCGACTGGCTACAAGCCGGACAGCGGGGCGAAGCGTTGCTGATGAACGGCGACGATGCGCGTCCGGTGCGTGCTTCGGACATCAGTGTGCTGGTGCGCAGCCGCCAGGAGGCCGCTCAGGTGCGCGATGCCTTAACGCTGCTGGAAATCCCTTCCGTTTACCTTTCGAACCGCGACAGTGTTTTTGAAACTCTGGAAGCACAGGAGATGCTTTGGCTGTTGCAGGCGGTGATGACGCCCGAACGTGAGAACACCCTGCGCAGTGCGCTGGCAACGTCAATGATGGGGCTGAATGCGCTGGATATTGAAACGCTGAATAATGACGAACATGCGTGGGATGCGGTAGTCGAAGAGTTCGATGGTTATCGGCAAATCTGGCGCAAACGTGGCGTTATGCCGATGCTGCGGGCGCTGATGTCGGCGCGTAACATTGCAGAAAACTTGCTGGCAACGGCAGGCGGTGAGCGGCGTCTTACCGATATCTTGCATATCAGCGAACTGCTACAAGAAGCCGGAACGCAGCTGGAAAGTGAACATGCGCTGGTACGCTGGTTATCGCAACATATCCTCGAGCCAGACAGTAATGCCTCCAGCCAACAAATGCGTCTCGAAAGTGATAAACATCTCGTGCAGATTGTCACGATCCACAAATCGAAAGGGCTGGAATATCCATTGGTCTGGCTGCCGTTTATCACCAATTTCCGCGTCCAGGATCAGGCGTTTTATCACGATCGCCACTCGTTTGAGGCTGTTCTGGATCTTAATGCTGCGCCAGAAAGCGTCGACCTCGCGGAGGCCGAACGTCTGGCGGAAGATCTGCGTTTACTTTACGTGGCGCTGACGCGTTCGGTTTGGCATTGCAGTCTCGGCGTTGCACCGCTGGTGCGCCGTCGTGGCGATAAAAAAGGTGATACCGACGTCCACCAAAGTGCGCTCGGGCGTTTGCTGCAAAAAGGAGAACCGCAAGATGTGGCAGGGCTTCGTACCTGCATTGAAGCGTTGTGCGATGATGATATTGCCTGGCAAACGGCACAAATTGGTGATAACCAGCCCTGGCAGGTTAATGATGCATTAACTGCAGAACTGAATGCGAGGACGCTACAACGATTGCCCGGCGATAACTGGCGTGTCACCAGCTACTCCGGTTTGCAGCAGCGTGGTCACGGTATCGCTCAGGATCTGATGCCACGGTTGGATGTTGATGCCGCAGGCGTGGTCAGCGTCGTTGAAGAACCGACGTTAACACCGCATCAGTTCCCGCGCGGTGCGTCACCGGGGACATTCTTGCACAGTTTGTTTGAAGACCTCGATTTTACCCAGCCGGTTGACCCGAACTGGGTACAGGAAAAACTGGAGCTCGGCGGCTTTGAACCGCAGTGGGAACCGGTGTTGACTGAGTGGATCACGGCTGTCCTCCTGGCACCTCTCAATGAAACGGGTATTAGCCTGAGTCAGCTTTCCGATCGCGATAAACAGGTGGAGATGGAGTTTTACCTGCCAATTAGCGAACCGCTCATCGCCAGCCAGCTTGATGCACTAATTCGCCAGTTTGACCCGCTATCTGCTGGCTGCCCGCCGCTGGAGTTCATGCAGGTACGTGGCATGTTAAAAGGCTTTATCGATCTGGTGTTCCGCCACGAAGGGCGTTATTACCTGCTCGACTATAAATCCAACTGGTTGGGTGAAGACAGTTCGGCTTACACCCAACAGGCTATGGCAGCGGCAATGCAGGCACACCGCTATGATCTGCAATATCAGCTTTATACCCTGGCGCTGCACCGTTATCTGCGCCATCGTATTGCTGATTACGACTATGAGCGCCACTTTGGCGGCGTTATTTATCTGTTCCTGCGTGGCGTTGATAAAGAACATCCGCAACAAGGGATCTACGCGACCCGACCCAACGCCGGGTTGATTGACCTGATGGATGAGATGTTTGCCGGTATGACCCTGGAGGAGGCGTAATGAAATTGCAAAAGCAATTACTGGAAGCTGTGGAGCACAAACAGCTACGCCCGCTGGACGTGCAGTTTGCCCTGACCGTGGCGGGAGATGAACATCCTGCCGTCACCCTCGCGGCGGCACTATTAAGTCATGATGCCGGAGAGGGACACGTTTGTTTGCCGCTTTCACGACTGGAAAATAACGAGGCGTCGCATCCGCTGTTGGCGACCTGTGTCAGTGAAATCGGTGAGCTACAAAATTGGGAAGAATGCTTGCTGGCTTCACAAGCGGTCAGCCGGGGAGATGAACCAACGCCGATGATCCTCTGTGGCGATCGTCTTTATTTGAATCGCATGTGGTGTAACGAGCGCACAGTGGCACGTTTTTTCAACGAAGTGAATCATGCCATTGAGGTTGATGAAGCTCTACTGGCGCAAACCCTGGACAAACTTTTTCCAGTAAGCGATGAAATTAACTGGCAAAAAGTTGCGGCGGCAGTGGCGCTGACGCGGCGGATCTCGGTGATTTCCGGCGGCCCTGGCACCGGTAAAACGACCACCGTAGCGAAGTTGCTGGCAGCGTTAATTCAAATGGCCGACGGCGAACGCTGCCGTATCCGTCTGGCTGCACCAACGGGTAAAGCTGCCGCGCGCTTAACCGAATCTCTCGGCAAGGCTTTGCGACAGTTACCGCTGACCGCTGAACAAAAGAAACGCATTCCGGAAGATGCCAGCACTTTGCACCGATTGCTGGGCGCGCAGCCGGGTAGCCAGCGTTTACGTCATCATGCCGGTAACCCGCTGCATCTTGATGTGCTGGTGGTAGATGAAGCGTCAATGATCGATCTTCCTATGATGTCGAGACTGATCGACGCCTTGCCCGATCATGCGCGAGTGATCTTTCTCGGCGATCGTGATCAACTGGCCTCGGTTGAGGCTGGGGCTGTGCTGGGCGATATCTGCGCTTATGCCAACGCGGGCTTTACCGCCGAGCGTGCCGGGCAGTTGAGCCGCCTGACGGGAAGCCACGTTCCAGCAGGAACTGGCACAGAAGCGGCATCTTTGCGCGACAGCCTCTGCCTGCTGCAAAAAAGCTATCGTTTCGGCAGCGATTCTGGCATTGGTCAGTTAGCTGCGGCGATTAACCGAGGTGATAAAACGGCAGTGAAAACCGTTTTTCAGCAGGATTTTACTGATATCGAAAAACGGCTTTTACAGAGTGGCGAAGATTATATTGCGATGCTTGAGGAAGTTCTTGCGGGTTACGGACGTTATCTGGATCTGCTGCAAGCGCGTGCCGAGCCGGATTTAATCATTCAGGCGTTCAATGAGTACCAGCTTTTGTGCGCCCTGCGGGAAGGACCGTTTGGCGTGGCTGGATTGAATGAGCGAATTGAGCAATTTATGCAACAGAAGCGCAAAATTCATCGTCATCCGCACTCTCGTTGGTACGAAGGTCGACCAGTGATGATTGCCCGTAATGACAGCGCGCTTGGGTTGTTTAATGGCGATATTGGTATTGCGCTGGATCGCGGGCAGGGGACGCGCGTCTGGTTTGCGATGCCGGACGGCAATATTAAGTCTGTGCAACCGAGTCGCTTGCCAGAGCACGAAACTACGTGGGCGATGACGGTACATAAATCGCAGGGATCGGAGTTCGACCATGCGGCGTTGATTTTACCGAGTCAACGCACGCCGGTAGTAACGCGAGAGCTGGTTTACACCGCGGTGACCCGCGCGCGTCGCCGTCTGTCGCTGTATGCCGATGAGCGCATATTAAGTGCGGCAATCGCCACTCGTACTGAGCGGCGCAGTGGTCTGGCGGCGTTGTTTAGTTCACGGGAATAAACGTAATTGCCGGATGCGACGCACGAGTGTTACGCATGTCGCATCCGACGATTTTCATCGCTTACCCCAAATCCGCCATCAACACTTTGGATTTACGCTGGTAGTTGTACAACTGCTTTTTGCTCTCGGGCAGTAAATCAATATCCACTGGGGTAAATCCACGTTCCTGGAACCAGTGAATACTGCGCGTGGTCAGCACAAACAATTTGCTTAAGCCGCTCTGCTTCGCCTGAGCGGCAATGCGTTCCAGCAGAACCTCGCCCCGTGATGAACTGCGGTAATCCGGGTGAACTGCCACACAGGCCATTTCCCCAATCTTCTCTTCCGGGAACGGATAGAGCGCGGCGCAGGCAATAGTCGTGTTATCGCGCTGAATAATGGTGAATTTGTCGATTTCCATCTCCAGCTGCTCGCGAGAACGGCGTACCAGAATACCTTGTTGCTCCAGCGGGCGAATCAACTCCAGAATACCGCCAATATCGTTGATTGTTGCGCGACGAATCTGCTCGGCGCTTTCCATCACAATCTGCGTACCGATACCGTCGCGTGAGAACAACTCTTGCAATAGCGCGCCATCTTCCTGATAACTGATTAAATGACAGCGACGCACGCCGCTGCGGCAGGCTTTCACTGCGCCACGCAAAAAGCGCACCGTACCGGAGTTGTAATCGCCTTTCTCTTCCTGGGCTTCTACCCGCGTTTGCGCTTCGTTAGGGAAAAGTTCGGAGACAATATCACCGTCGTCATTAGTGACGCCCTGGGAAGAGCAAAAACCAATCATTTTTTCAGCTTTCAGTTTGATGGCCAGTTGAGTGGCAATCTCTTCCGAGGTCAGATTAAAGCTCTCGCCAGTGACCGAAACAGCGACCGGCCCCATTAGCACTATTGCACCGCTGTCCAGTTGACGATGGATCGCGTCTTCATCAATACGCCGGATACGCCCGCTATGGCAGTAATCCACGCCGTCATCGACGCCCAGCGGCTGGGCAATAATAAAATTGCCACTAACGACGTTGATATGCGCGCCCTGCAGCGGTGTGTTATTGAGACTCATCGACAGGCGAGCAGTAATATCCAGTTGCAATGTTCCCGCAGCCTGCTTCACCAGTTCCAGTGTTTTGGCGTCGGTCACACGTATATTCTTGTGATACAGCGGTTCGTGGTGATGTGCAGCCAGATTTGCGTCGATCTGCGGACGTGCGCCATAGACCACCACCAGACGGATGCCGAGGCTGTGCAACAACCCGATATCATTAACGATACTGGAGAAATTCTCATGCTCAATGGCTTCACCGCCGAGCATGATGACAAACGTTTTTCCCCGGTGGGTATTGATATAGGGAACCGAATGGCGGAATCCCTCGACCAGCTCGGTTTTACGTTCCTTTACCACGGTACACCTCTTTGCATGATTATTCTAAATTATTGTATTTTTATTCTGTTTTTTCGCAGGGTGCAAGTGTAAATTTTATGCGGGAGCGAGTTTTTTATCAGTAATACCGTGAATATAAAAAGAATGTTTACCGTTTTATAGATGACAGATTATGCGTCTTTCGCTAAAGTTTCCGGTCAAATTGGTCGTTTACTTGTTACACAGCTTAGATTTCTTTTGCTCGGGAGAGGCATGTCAGGATCCAACACTGCAATCAGCCGTCGTCGTTTACTGCAAGGCGCGGGTGCCATGTGGCTATTGAGCGTAAGTCAGGTCAGCCTGGCTGCGGTCAGCCAGGTCGTGGCGGTGCGCGTCTGGCCTGCGTCCAGCTACACCCGCGTGACGGTAGAATCAAATCGTCAGCTGAAATATAAGCAGTTCGCGTTGAGTAATCCTGAACGCGTGGTGGTGGATATCGAAGATGTAAACCTGAACTCAGTGCTCAAGGGGATGGCTGCGCAAATCCGCGCTGACGACCCGTTCATCAAGTCGGCGCGCGTCGGGCAATTTGACCCGCAAACCGTACGTATGGTTTTTGAATTAAAGCAAAACGTAAAACCGCAGCTGTTTGCCCTTGCGCCGGTCGCCGGGTTTAAAGAGCGTCTGGTGATGGACCTCTATCCGGCCAATGCACAGGATATGCAGGACCCGCTGCTGGCGCTGCTGGAGGATTACAACAAAGGCGACCTCGAAAAGCAGGTGCCGCCAGCACAAAGTGGTCCACAACCGGGTAAAGCAGGGCGGGATCGTCCGATTGTCATTATGCTTGACCCTGGCCACGGTGGCGAAGACTCCGGTGCGGTGGGGAAATACAAAACACGCGAAAAAGACGTGGTATTGCAAATAGCTCGCCGTCTGCGCTCTCTGATCGAGAAAGAGGGCAATATGAAGGTGTACATGACGCGCAATGAAGACATCTTCATTCCGTTGCAAGTGCGCGTAGCAAAAGCCCAGAAACAGCGCGCTGACTTGTTTGTTTCTATCCATGCCGACGCCTTTACCAGTCGCCAGCCGAGCGGTTCCTCGGTGTTTGCGCTCTCAACCAAAGGCGCAACCAGTACTGCGGCAAAATATCTGGCACAAACCCAGAACGCCTCGGACTTGATTGGTGGCGTAAGCAAAAGCGGTGACCGCTATGTCGACCACACCATGTTCGATATGGTGCAGTCGCTGACCATTGCCGACAGCCTTAAGTTTGGTAAAGCGGTGCTGAATAAGCTCGGTAAAATCAACAAGCTGCATAAAAATCAAGTTGAACAGGCTGGGTTTGCCGTACTAAAGGCACCAGATATTCCCTCCATTCTGGTCGAAACGGCGTTTATCAGTAACGTTGAGGAAGAGCGTAAACTGAAAACGGCGACTTTCCAGCAGGAAGTTGCGGAGTCTATTCTTGCGGGAATTAAAGCGTATTTTGCCGATGGGGCGACGCTGGCGAGAAGGGGATAATGTTTTTATTTATTCAATGAATTTATATTTCGTCGAATAGATAACATTTACCTGAATATTAGACGCTGGTTTTGTGACTGATGTCGGATATTTGAATGTCGGCTTGAAAAATAAGCCGACCATCTCTTTAATTAAGCACAATTCCGTGTAATGTATACGCATTAGTTAATCATCTTGTAACTGTTAAATCAGGCAAGGCAATGTTTGAAGTAGTTATTACTTCTGACGTGCCTTGCCTTTTTTTTTGGAGCCATGGAATGATCATCGAAAAAGTCATGAACAATAATTGTGTACAGGCATCGATGAATGGACAGGAGGTTATCATTTCTGGGCCTGGCGTCGGTTACAACAAAAAATATGGAATGTCGGTCCCTGAGCATCCGGCTAACCGGATTTTTTATGTCAGAAATGAACAAAAAAACAAACTCTATAAATTGATTGAACATGTAGATATTGAGTATGTGTTTGTTGCCGAAAAAATAGTGCAATATGCGGAGAAAAATCTCGAAAAAAATCTCAATCCATCGCTACTATTGATTCTTGCGGATCACATTTCGAATGCAATATCCCGAGTCGCTTCAGGTATACAAATTAATAATGTTTTCCTTGATGAAATCAAAGCGTTGTACAAAGCAGAGTATGCGATAAGTCGCGATGCATTAACTATCATTAATGAGCAATTCAGCGTTCAACTTCCTGATGATGAGATTGGTTTTATAGCATTGCATATTTTAAATAATTATGAAAATTCAGTTGATTATGAATCAGTACGAATTATTGAGTTGTCGCAAATAATCACGGGGCTTATTGAAGTTGTTTATAACAGAAAGGTGGACAGAAGTTCATTTAACTATTCCAGATTTATGATGCACCTTAAATATTTTTCAAGTCGCGTGTTATGCAATGAAGAAATAAAACAGAAAGATATTGGTGATATCTATGAACAGTTTCTTGAAAAGGACATCCTGTTACAGCGCGCAATTCATGAAATTGAACGGTATCTGTATGCCACTTTTAAATATGAATTAATTTTAGAAGAAAAACTATATCTCTCTATTCGTACCAAAGTATTAATGGACTAATTATATATAACATTTATATGAGATAACCCACATGAAACAAAAGAAAGCCTGGAGTTTTTTTCAGAGCCTGGGGAAGGCATTTATGTATCCCATTGCTCTGCTAAGTGTATGTGGCATGATGCTAGGGCTGGGAAGTGGTTTAGCCAGTGATGATATGGCAAAGTTAATTCCATTTCTGGCTATCCCAATAATTAAAACCATACTTGATTTCATTGTTAGTCTTGGTTTGTTTGCCTTTGTTAATTTACCTGTATTGTTTGCGATAGCGATTCCCTTAGGATTATTAAAAGATAAAGAGGATAAAGCCTATGGTGCTTTTTCTGGCTTAATTGGTTTTATGGCGATGCATCTGGGAACGAACTTTTATCTTAAACAGCACGACTTATTGGTCGTTGCTGACCAAATGTCGACACATGGGCAAACCATCATTCTGGGGATCCAGTCCTACAATACCAGCGTGTTGGGGGGAATTGTTGCTGGGTTATTAGTCGCCAGCATGTATAAAAAGATCGTTAATTTACGCATTCCTGAATCGTTAGGTTTTTATAGCGGCCCACGTCTGGTGCCTATCATTACACTGATTGTGATGAGTGGATTTGGTCTGATCATTCCTTTTATCTGGCCGCCGTTTTTCAATCTTTTCATGCTCATTGGACACTGGATTTCAACTTCCGGTCCTGTTGGTTATTTCTTCTATGCAGTTGCCGAACGCGTGACGATTCCTTTTGGCTTAAACCATCTGGTGACGTCAGTTTTCCGCTTTACGCCAATCGGCGGTTCGGCTGTGATTGGCGGCGAAGAATATTACGGCACCCTGAACATGTTTATGGCGTACGTCAAAGAGAATGCGGTCATTCCGCTGGATTTGGCGGGGAAAATGGAGCAGGGCAAACTGATGATTCAGTATGGTCTGGCTGGTGCCGCGCTGGCGATGTATCGCACTGCTCATGCTCAAAACAGAAAGGCTATCAAAGCATTGCTTATTTCCGGGGTGCTTACGGTGATTATTGGCGGCGTCAGCGAACCGATTGAGTTTCTGTTCTTATTTGTCAGTCCACTGCTGTTTGTCTTCCATGCCTTTATGAATGGATTCGCTAACATGGTTCTGCCATATATGGGCGTGAAGATGGGATTTACTGGCGATCTGATTCAATTTATTAGCTTTGGCGTATTGCGTGGCACAAGAACAGGTTGGCCGATCGCGGTGTGTGTCGAAGTGGCCTATTTCTTCATTTATTACTTTGTGTTCCGTTGGACCATTCTTAAATTTAACCTGATGACCGTAGGCCGTGAAGAGTCCAGTCCTGTCACGCTGAACGCTCACGAAGATACGGCTATAGCGGATATCCCAACTCCTGATAAATCAGAGCTGCAAGCGGCGGAGCAGATGGTTAAGGCACTTGGTGGTAAAGAGAATATTAAGTCACTGGATAATTGCGTAACTCGTTTACGTTTAACAATCGCAGATATGGGATTGATTGACGAAGTTGCAATAAAAATAGCTGGCGGGATTGCGGTTGTTAAACTTGATCAAAATACCCTACAAGTCATTATCGGCACTAAAGTCATCGCCCTGCGTCGGGATATGGATAACTATATGGGGATATACTGATGGATGTTTTTAATACTCCTGTTTCCCGCAAAGGAACATATTGTACCCAATGGGACTTTTGCGAGGACAGATTTGGTGTAAAAGATGTACTACCATTCTCTATTTCAGATATGGATCTTCCGATACCAGACGCTATCACCAGAGCGTTAAAAAAACGCCTGGAACACCCGATTTTAGGGTACAGTCGTTGACAACATGGTGAATATCTGAATGCGATAGTAAACTGGTATTATCAACAATATCAAACAGATATTAAACCTGAATGGATAACCTATAGCCCCAGTGTGATGTACTCTATTGCAAAAGCAATAGAGTTATTGACATCGCATGGTGATAATATTCTCGTTTTTACACCTGTCTATAATGCATTTTTTGATGTAATTAAACATAGCGAGCGAAATATTCTGACAGCCTCTTTGATTATAAAAAATGAGGGGAGCTACGCTATCAACTGGCAAGATTTTGATCTTAAGATTAAAAGCGCAAAGATGGTGTTATTATGTAATCCTCATAACCCGACAGGAACAGTCTGGTCGGAAGAAGAACTGCATAAAATCGCTGCAAGCTGTACAAGGCATAATGTCTGGTTATGTTCAGATGAAATCCATAGTGATTTTGTTTTTAATCGTAGCTTTACATCCGCGCTTAAAATAAAAAAAGAAAAAGTAGTAGTATTTAACTCGATATCGAAAACATTTAATGTTCCTGCACTAACAGGATCGTATATGATTTCAACTGACGATAATTTTAATCATAAGTTCAGAACGATATCGAGGTATCGCGATTTTGTAAACTCCCCATCAGTACTGAATATAATTGCAACTATTATTGGCTATAACGAATGTGAGGGATGGTTAAAGTCATTAAAGGCACATATTGCCTCTAACATTCAATTCACCCAGCAGTATCTGAATGAAAATATTCCAGAATTGATCGTAAGGCCAGCTGATGGTTGCTATTTTTCCTGGATAGATTGTTCTGCTATTGGTTATCCTTTTGATGAATTCTACAGTCGATTAATTCATGAAGGCAAAGTGGGCATTATGGCGGGGCATGTCTATGGAACGGAGGGGGAGGGCTACCTTCGTCTGAACCTGGCCTGCAGTCGAGAAAAATTATATATGGGGCTTACGCGTCTTGTGAGTGTAATTAAAAATATTAATCAGGGAGAATAAAAATGAATAACACGGATCTTATCCATCTCATTAAACATTTTATGCGTAACGAACATAAAGCAGTTGAAGAAGTTATTGATTCCCCTCTTTCGGAGGTCGCAAATTTAATTAAAGTATTACAATCTTGTCAGGGAAAAGTTGTTTTTATTGGTGTTGGTAAGTCCGGTATTATTGCCAGGAAACTCGCCGCAACATTTGCCAGCACCGGAACTCCCTCGTTTTTTGTTCACGGTACGGAAGCTGTACACGGCGACCTTGGAATGGTGGCGAAAGACGATGTTGTTATTCTTATTTCAAACAGTGGTGAGACGGCGGAAATCCTGGCGACACTGCCTAGTCTGAAAAAAATGGGTAATTATTTGATCTCTTTTACCCGCAGTCACCACTCATCGCTTGCGATAAGTTGTGATTTATCTGTTGAAATCCCCGTCAAAAGTGAGGCGGATAATTTAGGTTTAGCACCGTCATGCTCGTCGACTGTTGTTCTGGTTGTTGGTGATGCGGTGGCGCTTGCACTCTCTGAATTGAAAAAATTTACTCGTGCTGATTTCGGCTTATATCATCCAGGAGGTGCACTCGGCATTAAAGCAAATTCATAATTTCAAAATATAAATACAGTAACCGGTCACGCCATCTTTTGGGGTGGCGTTCTTTGAAGTGAGTGTCAGCTATGAAAAATGTTCTGGTCACCGTCCCCAGCTTTTCAGCACGCTGTGTTTCCGCCAGCAAGTTGCTAAGAGAGAATAATTTTAATCTTATTATTAAGAATAATGTGGAGCATCTGCTTAAATCAGAATCCACTGCATTACGAGAATCTATTTGCGCGGTCATCGCCGGAAAAGATTGTTATCAGGCGGACACGCTATCATTGCTGTCTGGTGTGAAAATAATATCGAGATTCGGGACGGGGATAGACAATATTGATCTTCGTGCGGCACAGCAATCCGGTATTGTTGTCAATAATGCGGTTGGGATTAATTCAAATGCGGTTGCGGAATTTATCATTGGACTTATCTTCGCGAGCATGAGAAATATCCCTGGCAGCTATCATGCGATGCAAAATGGCTACTGGGGGGAGTCGCATGGTTGTGAATTACAAGGGAAACGGATTGGCCTGGTTGGCTACGGTAATATAGGTAAAATTCTGGCGAAAAGGTTATCCGGTTTTGATGTTGAGCTTTTAGCTTTTGACAAACAACCCGACTATCAGGTTGCTGACAAAGCTGGAGTTCAGTTTGTATCAATTGAAGATATCTTTATGCAGTCGCATGTCATCATTGTTCTTTTGCCTTTTTCTTCTGAGCTGGAGAACTTCATTAGTCATAAATATTTGTCGATGATGCGCAATGGTGCTCTGATCATCAATGCCGCAAGGGGAAAGTTGCTGGATGAGGGCGCTTTACTTCAGGTGATTGAAGAACGAAATGTGTTTGCGGCGCTGGATGTGTTTAGCTCTGAACCGTTGGCGCAATTTAGCCCACTGCTACATGCCAAAAATATCATTACAACGCCGCATATTGCGGCCGCCACCGTTGAGTCATACCAGCAAACCGGGATACACGTTGCCCAGTCGATAATTGATTACTTCGCAGGAAGGAAGATAAAAAACGTGTTGTGAGTTCAGCGAACAAAGATTTTAAATACAAAAAAACCGCAATTTGTAGAACACATTGCGGTTTGTCAGCATTCTAATAAATTGGTTGCGGGGGCCACAGTCAAGAGGTTAATCCAATCTTTTGAAACTTAAGGTATTCACTGTTCCCGAACCCAAGCTATCTACCGAAATATACACTCATTATCTGATGTGAATCAACGAGTAGATCGAATGGCCTGTTCCTCTCTTTTTTGTACACAAAGACTCCTTTTAAAAAATAGCAAGGTCACATATCCCTTATTGGTACATAAATCCCCCGATGTTTACTGACTTTGTTCCACCTTCGTATCCAGTAAAATGACATAGCGATTCAGCAACTGATTTAACCGGGTATCAATCTGCGTCAACAGCGTCGGCGAAATCTCTCCGGTCTGTTTTTGCTCTTCCAGTTGCCGAAGCAGTTCTTCCAGCGGCGGCTCCTTTAACGACTGCCGGATGCCGTACACCGCCGTTTTTAGTTCCGAACCGGTCAGATATCTCCCCTTACGTTCATCCAGTGCATCCAGTTGTGCCGACAGGCGCTGTAGCTGACTCTGCGCCTGTGCGTAGCCATTCAGTGCCTCTGCGGACAGGGCGCTCAGTTCCCGCTGTTTACGCCACTGCACGTTCAGCGCCCTGACCTGAGGATTATCCGGCCACAGGGCATCAAGCTGGCGTAGCTGGCGATATCCCTGCTCCAGCGGCCAGCGGGCAGGTAATTTGTTTAACTGCTCCAGTTGCATCTGACTTGCCGCAATTGTTCTGTCCTGAGCCAGCAGCGCCTTATCCTTTACATCCAGCTTTGCCAGTTCGCCGCTCTCCAGCGACTGCGGCAACGGCATGACAGACAGTTGTATTCGCTGGATTAGCGCGTCCGGCTGATTAAGCTGCGACCAGCCCCATAATCCTGTTCCGCCGAGACCGGCCATCACAACCATTCCGGCCATAAATATCGGCCATGTCCGCTGTCGGGAGATTTCAGGGGATGACACGGGTGGACTGGCATCCTTATCGTTTTGCTGAGCGGGTCTCGTTGCAAAAACCGGCTGTGGACTTTCTTCTGACTTTTTCGGTTGATTCATTTCCCGGCGGGGTAATTCAGGGGGAGTGATAGTGGTTTCCGCTCCCTGAGGCGCCAGCCGTTCCAGACGCAATGCGGTATTGCGAAACTGCCCGGCCAGCACATCCAGTTTCGTCATATGCCACAGTTCACACTGTTGCAGCGTGGTTTCGATGGCGGAAAGATGCTGTACACAACGGTAGATCTGCGGCAGATCCTGATACTGAATATCCAGCGTTCTCAGTGCCTGCTGCATTTTTTCTGTGACCCAGCTGAGCAGTGATATTCTGGAATGTACCTGTACCGGCCAGAAGTCAGCCCAGCGCTGGAGCAGTATATCCAGTGAGCCGAGTCCGTCTGCCATCCCTGCCAGCCCCTGCCGTCTGGTTATCGCCAGTACGTAACAGACCAGCGTCTGTAGTTCCACGCCATTTTGCCGGAACAGCGCGAGGCAGAGTTTTTCCACCTGACGCCAGTCCACATCCGGTCGGGCCGGGTGAGTCAGTTTACTCATTTCAGCCTGCAGTTCACCGGATTCCTTATAAGTACAGGGATCGCCGCCCATGACGAACTGGCTGATAAAATTCGCGTTACTTGCCATCAGTACGCCCGCTCCTGTTGTTTGAGATGACGCAGAACAATTCGTCCTTCCGGAGAAAATACGCCATCAAAGCGTATCCAGCCGGTATCGGGAAGCTGCGCGTGGATCAGGTAATTAAGATGCCCCGGACGGGGCTGGGGGAGTAACTCCACCTGTATCTGACTCAGGCGTGGTTCATAACGCAGCAGCGTTTCTTCAATCTGACGCATCAGGCCATGAATACCCGCAGCCATCCCCTGATGGATCAGACTGAGATCCGGCAGACCGTAATCCGGCAAATGCGCCAGCGTGCCTGCCCGGCAGTTGATAATGCGTTGCATATTGTCCATCACGGAAAGGATAAGCTGATCCCGCTCTCTGACCTGTTCCAGCGGTAACTCGCCGCTGAAACTGAACGTCAGCATTTCATATAAGGAAGGTGTCGACATCGGTTATTTATCCTTGAGAGGCAGCAGTCGCAGGTCGCTTCTCATCAGTTCAATCGAGCGCGGCTTGTCGGCCTCCAGTTCGTCCCTTTTGATCACCAGACGCCAGCTGTCGCTTTTTTCATCAGGGTGATAAAACTGCCCAATAATGGCGACAAACTGCGTCTCTTTATCCAGCGGCACATTCAGGGATGCCGTGCCTTCCGGTTTTACCCAGACGGTGTGTTTTGCCAGTACGTTCTTCTCCAGCGTCTTCTCTTCCTGCATAAACAGGGTGTCATAATCCGCCTTGTCAAAATCTTCGCGGGTTTTCAGTTGCCAGACATGCACCATCGTGGAAAGCGGCGTATCTTCCGCATCCGTATTCAGGGCACTTCGGGAGAAGAAATCGAGATGCAGTATTTTGATTTGCTTGTAGAAAACGGCTGAGGCCACGCTTTTCGATTCATCCACCACTTTCTGAATCAGCCCGCAGCCGCTCAGAACAACCGTCAGCATCGCCATACAGAGCAGCGCCGGACGTTTAAAACGAATAGGAAACATGAGTCATACTCTCCCTGTTACGAATGGAAAAAGCGGGTATTAATCCCTGATAACGCCCCAGACTGACCGTCACTGTTCCGGTCGCGGGCGCGGCAAAGGAGGCGCGAAGGATGCCGGTACGGCTAATCTGTACACGCTGTTTTCCCAGCCGGGCAGCAGGCAACAGGCTGACGGGCAGCGTCAGTTGCAGTCGGGCCTGACAGCGCCAGCCCAGATAAACGCGCAGCAGCACCAGCAAATCGCTGTGCAGTTGCCCGCCGGGCAGCCAGCCACGTGCTTCTGCGGCATCTTCGGTATACAGTTTCAGCAGCAACTGGCTGTTGACGTCGGTGCCGGTACGCCCCAGCAGCGTTCGCGTTTTCAGGCTGATGGGTGAATTTTTTGACAGACCCGCAGGGGCCGGGAGAATTACAGGCTGCGGATCATGAGGCACCACCGTCGCTTTCGTCAGCGGGGCAAGCAGTCCCACCAGTGCCGTAACGCCTTCCGCCGTGCGCGTCGGCAGGCGCATCACGCTGAGCAGGGCCAGAAAACGGGATACCGGCGTGGCGATATGGTTCTCGCTGCCGGGAATACCCAGCCCGATGAGTCCCAGCAGGCAACGGGAAATGTCATCCACTGCACCTGCTTCAAACGACGCCGGGTAGTTATATTTGCGCCAGATGCGGTAATACTGGGTGATAAAGCGATGGTTAAAAATATCGAGAAACGCCATCACCGCGTCATGTCCGTCATGACGCTGGGTAATGTAGTCCAGATAGGCGGTTGGCAGTGGCGAATCCACGCCGTACAGGCCGAGAAAAGTGGTGCGCACTGTGGGTGGCGCGTCGGGATTGTCCACGTCACGTTCAACGTTCTTTAACTCGCTGACCGGAAAGCCCATCCCCGGATGAGGACGAAAGCGCACCGCATCGGCGGCGGGGCTGTCGGTACTGCCCAGCGGCGCGTTCTGCTGGCGCTGTTCCAGCAACTGGCAAAAACGGTAAAAATTGATCCGCGCAATATCCGGGGCCAGCCGGTCGGTCAGCCCGGTACGCGCTGGCTGTGATGCTCTGTCCATTGCAGGCACTTTCCTGTGGGTTGCAGAATTAAGGTTAGTTGAGTGAATAAGTGGATATCGGCATACAGTGCGAAGAAGCGGTGCAGCAGTTCACCAAACAGCGTGATATCACCTTCTCCGGCAAAGCCGTTACTGTCCAGCGTCACCTGAATATCCACGCCACGCAGCAGAAAGCCTCTTTCAAAACGCTGTATCAGGCTGTGCTGAACGTCGACAATCGCCGCCAGACGACGGCGGTTCATCTCGCTTTCGGTCCAGTCGTACAGCGCCAGCGTGCCGCGCAGAATTTCGGCGTTATCCATCATCGATAAAAAGTTAGAACCAAGGTGGCTGAGCACCCGCCAGTGGAAGCGGTCACGCGCCGGGGGATAGCAGGGCTGCGTCGGGGCGCACAGGTTGCGCACCCGCAGGACGTTCTGTGAGGCATGAACTGGCGTATCGAGCAGCGTGCTCTGTAAAGCTTTACGGGGAAGCTGCCCGTTAGTACCGGTCAGGCTTAAGGACAGGGTTTCATCCTCCAGCATCCGGTCAGTATCAAACGCATCGCCGCCCAGAATCAGCCAGGTGTCATGCAGGCCGGAAGGGCCGCGCTTTACCCGCGTGTGGTAATAGCGTTCCGGCGCATCGTGGCGCAGCATCCCGCCCCGGTGACGAAAGCTGGAGAATGGCACATACGCCTGACTGCCGGTATGGCGCGAAGAAATAATGTTGTCGACGGAATAAATCTCGGTATGCCCGTCCTGAATGCGCATCGGGCGCAGCAGAAATTCGTTTTCCAGTGGCGAAAGGTGTAACGGATCGGCTTCCAGCGGAAACAGGTTGATGACCGGCACGCAGTGCAGACGGATATTATCGCTGTCAAACGGCAGGTCGTGAGGCCAGTTCTCGTTCAGCAACACGTCAATCTCAAAGCCGGTTATCCCCTCCGGCCATGCAACCTGCTCCAGCCCGTTCAGCGCCACGAACATAAACTTCTCGCGGAAGGTGAAATACTCCAGCAGCAACTGGTAGCCGCTGAACGCCGATTCGCCTTTCGGCCACAGTCGGTCATCGTCATCAAAACCCATCGGGGAAAAGTGCGCGTCCAGCACACGGCGTCCCTGCCCTGGCAGACGCAGCCAGAACTGCTGCGTACCAAGCGTTAAAGCCCGGTGCAGCGCACAGGCCACCGGGCTGTCGGCACTGAGGTACAGCGGCAGGCGGGATAAATCAATCTGTGACCAGTCACCAACCAGCGGGCCGCATTCAAAGCGCAGACGGATAACCGAGCGTCCGTCCGGTTCATATTGCAATGACACGTCCGGCAACGCCAGCGGATGCAGCGTGATATCCCGCGTGGCGCTGTAGACGCAGCGGGTTCTGCGTTCGCCGATGGGACGGGATAGCACCTGAAACTCTTTCAGCGTATCACTTTGCTTCATTTGTTGGTGATCCGTGGTCAGTTCGACCACGGAAAGCGACGGAATAGTGCGCAGGTAGTGCGGCCACAGCAGGCTGACCAGCCCTTCAGTCAGTTCCGGCAGATCGTCGTCCAGCTTTTCGCGCAGGCGGCCCATTAAAAAAGCGAAGCCCTCGAACAGGCGCTCCACATAGGGATCGCGTGCGCCGGGTTTATCAAGATTAAGCATCGCAGCGCGGTCGGGGTAAGCCTGCGCAAATTCTTTCCCCGCTTCACGCAGGTAGCGCATTTCGGCCTCAAAGTAGCGTTGGGTCAGGTCGTCCATCGGAGGATTTATCTTTCCTTTTATTGAAATTAATACCAACGAGTAGTGAGATTAGAATTTTTTATTTTCAGAATCCTAAGGACATATAGATGGATCATTTATTTCAAAAGAAAAATCGGACTCCATACTAGATGAGGATTTCTTCAATAAAGAGGATATATGATATCCAGATAAAGTTTTAGAATTATTACCATCAGATATCAAAATACTAAGTTCAGACACAATATTCACAGGGTTTTTATTAAAAACATCTGACTCTCTACCTGTGTAAATAAAGTATACAATTGGCTTTCGTTCTCCGACATCAAGATGGAAATTATCTCTTACTTTACCATCATAATGTGTTGAATTATTAACTGTCGAAATGCTAATAGATACTTTGCATGTATTTACCATGACAATGGAACAAGAATAGAATGGTTGAGATAAACATCCAGCACACAGTGTGCATAATAAAAAAGAGAATATTAATCTAATCATCAAATTTCACTTGGTAGTATCAAAAAATTACAAATGATTAATAATGTCAATTTTTCAGTTGATTATGATATGAATCATACTATGGGCAAATATTCTGACTATCTATCATGTACTTTACAACCCCATGCTTCTTATCGTCTTTTGTTGAAATGTCCCTGGATAATTCAATTAGATCGTTTTTCCCAAATTTTTTTTCACGTCCTGATGATAAGATAACAAACGGATAGTCAAAATTACCCGAGCTATCTTTATTTACGGTGAATGCTTCTTCATATTGGAAACCATCATTGATGTTTTCAGTATAAAAATAAGACAAAACATCAATCCCATTAACAGGTAAGTAAATATGATGTTGCTTAATAACATTACCTCCAAAAACATACTCAGGAATAAACACATTAATATCTGAGGAACATACATTCCTAATCCTGACGACATTGGAATACTTCATTTGCGAAGTACATCCGGCAAGAAATAATAAAGCAATAACTACTCTAGTCATCAAATTTTATCCTGCTTAACCAGATCAACCCCTGAACATCTTCATCTGCTGCAACCAATCGAGTATACATGTCAGGACGATATTTTCCATATTTCATTACATCAATCTCTCCCTGAGCGGGCATAACATTCCCTGGTATTGTTTTTTGCATAAGAGTAGATGTTCCTTTATGAGTCCACGAATAATCAGGGCTAGAACCCTCTCCATATTCATCCAGTACTTTATGCCCCATTTCATGAGCACTATCCCATTTATATCTGTTATTAGCGTCAAGAAGTGCCTGTAATTCATCTTGAATATCCTTATAACTATCACCGTAGTTATAATATATTTTTTCAAATCCTGATAGACTAACGGATGCCTGAAAGTCAGGATCTAATGATGATATCAAAGAAAAAGTTCGCATGGATGGAGTAATATTTATCTCAGCCTTTACATTTACTTTAAAAACACCAATCGCTGTAACAATACTTTCACCAATCCCCCCGCCGCGACTTCCATTTCGAGACCAATAAAATTCAACTCCATTTTTGGTCAGGTCAACCAAGTCGTTATAAGGAACTGGGGATAACTTAGGATTACTTCCTTTTATCCCTCCATCACTAACTGCCAGTCGCCATATTATATTTACTGTCTTATTGTTTTTGTTAACTTCTATATCTACCCAATCTTCCTCATTCGCAGAAGTTTTCAATGGATAATCAACTTTTATCATCATATCACCACATAAAGCAATCAGTCTTACGAGTAGTGATTTACTTTTTAGCTTAGTTGTATCCAGTATGCCTTGATTACTGTAGCCATCCCATTGCCAGGCATGCTCTCCCTTAGTAAAATATTTACCGGTCTGCCGTTCACTATAAATCACTTCATTGCCATCAAGCACTTCCAGGGAAAGTCCTTCAGCCTCATCGCCTTTATTTGTGATGGTAAAATCTATTTTTTCTGTATTCTTCGTGCTACCACCGTTTATCATTTCTTTATAATCAGGTATATTCAGTGGCGTCAGTATCTTATTACCTGATAATTTAATTCTGTAATCCAGTTTTACATCATCAGAGGATGAATCAGAACCAGAAGTCAGATCCTTTTTCGCCGACTGCGCATGTTGTTCCGCTTCACTTTCCCCGTCATCCGTCTCATACGTATCATCCATCATTGACGCAATAAACCGTGCTTTACACGGGCAACTGCTCTGACTGTCCAGCGTCCCCGCCATCAGCCTGCCGTGAATATCTGTTTCAGGAACGCCGCCCACAATAATAAACATTCCCGGATATCTGCCGCAGGTGACCCGGTCCATATCCCGTGCCTGCGGGATACCCATGATCGTATGGTCGTCCGCCCCTTCAATAATTTTTCCACCACAGGTGGTCTTATCCCCCCTGACCAGAAAGTAGCCTGTTCCCATTGCCATCAGTCCTTATGTTGCGTATCACACAATACCGCTGCCCGTACCGGATCGATTGCCACCAGCGTTCCCAGCAGGATTTCCATTTTTCGGTTCAGCAGGGCTTTATCCGCATAGCGGTGCGCCCGCAGACGCAGCAGTTTCAGTTGTCGGGCTTTTACTTCAAACAGCAGCTCTGGCTCCCACTGTGTCAGCGTTATTCCCTGTGCGGCGGTATCCAGTTCTTCCAGCAGCAGGAGCGCCATCTCGTTTTTACCGTACTGTTCCGCCACCCGTGCCATCAGCAGTCGCAATAACAGGCGCTGTCGTGCCGTGGTGATGCCCGGACGGGTCTGTATCCAGCCCAGCGCCGCTTCCACGCCCTGACTGTCAGCCATCTCCAGTGCTTCCGGCTCCAGCGCCAGTACGTCATTTGTGGCGTCGTCTGTCGGCACAGCGGCTTTCCCCGCAAGCCATGCGCCGTCTTCCCGCATCATGACCTGCTGCGCTATCCAGTTGCGCGTCACCTCATCGGCAAACGGCGTGCCGTCGTTCCATGCCAGATTTTCCAGCCCCGGCAGGCGCTCCAGCAGCAGCGCCAGGTCCTGACGGATAACCGCTGTCCATCTGTCCCACGGTGCGCCCGCCTTCGCCAGCGCCTGATGCAGATACCACTGGATATCCAGCCAGAAATGGCTGACACCGGTGCTGAACATCAGGTCGGCCTGCTCCAGCAGTTCCGTCCAGTTCTGCTGGGCATACAGCCGCTTAAGCTGGTTGCGTGATTCGGTGCGCGGCGGGGCCAGCCGGGTTTTGCCGTCCACGTCCGGCGGCAGTTCATGCACCGTGTCCCAGCGCAGGGTTTTCATCAGCCGGTGTGCTGAAAGCCAGCCCTGCGGCTGTTCGTTCAGATAACGGGCCAGCACTTTCGCCTGGTCGAGTAGGTCGCGCCCGGAGGTGATGGTCTGTACCTGCGGCGCATCCACCGGGGAAGACGGTGCCGGAACGCCGCTGCTGTTTTGCGGCACCACCGCGTTCATCCCGCCCGACTGCGCCAGACGTGATTCCAGCGCGTTAATCAGCGGCATCAGGGAGGGGGAATGCTGGTCTTCGGGCCATGCAGTGAAGGAAACCGACAGTTGATTAAGAGCGGCAACAATGTTCGCAAAATCCTCTTTTGCCACCTCCGGGTAGCGGGCAAGGCTGTCGAGCATCTTTTCCCCCGCCAGCCACTCCAGCGCCATTTTTCGGCTTGCCGGTCGCGAGGGCAGCAGTTGCGTACCGAAGCGTTCCACCAGCCCGGCTAACAGCGCCAGTCCTTCAGCCAGTCCGCGCTCACCGTCGCGGTGCAGTCGCGCCCAGATGTAGTAAGTGGCGATGCGCACGTCTTTGGCCTGCGTCAGCAGCAGGGATTCGGCAAGCTGGCAGATAAGGCCGGTATCGGCACCGGACAGTTTGTTCATTTCGTCGCGGATACGCAGGAAATCGTCGTGGTAGCCGGGGTCTTCCCCGACCGGCGTGTCTGCCGTCACCGGCAGCAGCCATGTCTGCCACAGCGCCGCCTGTGTTCGCGCCACATCCAGTGCATCCCGGTCGGCAAAACAGCTACGGGTCAGCTTTTGCAACAGTTCACTCATCGGCGTCTTCCCCATACTCTTCCGCATCCTTCATACTCCTGCCGGTCAGAAATACCTGTCCCGGCAGGCGGAAGTTTTTCAGTTCCAGCAGCGCCAGCGGCCCTTTACCCTGTTCAACCCGCAGCAGGTAATTCAGTGGCAGGCCGTCCTGCGCTTTCCACACCACTTTAAAGGTGCTGCTGTCGACCGGTGTTACCTGCGCCCGTTCCAGCAGGCGAATAAGGCTCCAGCTTCCCCGGTAATCCGCCAGTATGCGTTCCATCGCCTGTGTGCTGGTCCAGCTCAGCGATGCGCCGGGTTGCCACTGTTCATCCGGCCAGTTAAAACGCTGCCAGCGTTCTTTCTGGTTGAAATACTCCAGTTCCTGCCCGTCAATCACCAGATGCGTTTTCATCACGTCACGCGCCGGTTTTGCCCGCAGTTCGAAATGTATTCCGGCATCGCCGCTGGCAAAGGCGGTATCGGCCACATCGCGCAGGCGGTTCAGGGCGCGGATAAAGTCCGGGTTGACCGTCAGCCCCTGCGTGTTCATGGCGTCAGCCACCCAGTAGCGGCCTTCACGTTTCAGAACACCGGAAAGGTTGGCGGCGATAAACTGGTTGATGCGTCCGTCATCGCGCAGGTACTGCGCCAGCAAGGGAAGAGAGGCATCGTTCTGTGAGGCTTTGAACGGATAGCGGCCAGCGAAGTCCTGATTCCAGTGACTGACAATCGCCCGTTGCCACTGGCGGTTCAGGCTGTCCGCTGCGGGCGTCAGCACCTGCCGCCACGACTGTTCCACCGGGCGGACGAACAGCGCCTGACCGAAGCCACTCCATTCTTCGCCCAGACTGGCGGCGATTAACCGCCCGTAGTCGCGGGTGTCGGTGAGGTCAACGGTTTTGCCCTGTAAAACCGTCTGCGCCAGTTGCTGGGTCATCTCCTGCGGGTCGGGGGCGTTGGTCACCTGTTGCAGTTTGAGGCGTACGCGGGTGACGCGGGTCAGATACGTTTGCAGGTTGAGTTGCGTATCACCACCACCGCCTCCTGACTTATCGCCCAGCAACCGCAGCAGCGGCGCGAAGGTTTTATCCAGCGGCCCGGCAGGCACGTCGCCTTCACGGGATTGCTGCGGCGTTTTCTCCTTGCCGTTAAACAGTTCCTGTGCCGATTTCGCCAGCGAGTCTGACAGGCCACGATTTTCCCTGCCTGTTGCCACCTGCCACGCAATAGTGTCTGTCAGTGCAATCAGTGGCGACTGACGGGCATCGGCCATCAGCGTCAGCTGGTCGAGAATGCCGGAGAGCGAGTCTTCCTTTTTCCAGCGAATGCTGTTGAGAAACGCCAGCCAGCTTCCGGCAAAGTCGGTAAAGTAGCGTGAGGTGAGGCGGTTACGCAGCGTATCCGGCGAGATATCAGCAGAGGTATCCTGCTGGCGGTCGCTGAGTACCCAGTCGATTTCCTCGCGCCGCGCCGTCACCACCTGCTCGATAGCTTCCCTGACCTGTCCTTCCCATGCCTGACGGGTGAACATCCCCGGCACCGTCTGTTCCGTACTGAAAAGAGATTCAGTGAGGGTATCCCCGGTCATGTCCGCCAGCGTCATATCGGCGTAGTTGCGGGACACCTGTTGCAGCACGTTCTGGTAGAGGGTGTTTTCGGCATTACGCACACCAATCTGGCGCAGCAGGATTTTACGCACCGCGCCGGTCAGTTCCGGTGGCGGTGAGGTTTTCCACTGCGGGTGTTCCGGCAGGTTCGCCATCCAGAAGGTCAGCAGTTGCGTATTACCGTGAAGGAGATCGGTGAGTAACATCGATGGAGATCGGTTCGTGTCACTTTCACAGAACCGTTTTTAAATTACCTTCACTGATCTCCTTCGGTCAACGGAGATTGTATTTTCCGCATTGATTCTCCTTTAAGTTCGATCTTGATACTGCCATGAACCAGTCGATCTAGGATGGCATCCGCATGTGTGGAGTCTCCGATCATTTTGTACCAGTTTTCCACCGGCAACTGGCTCACTACGATGATTGAGCCTCGTTGGTACATCAGATCCACTATTTCCAGCAGGTCGCTACGCTGTTCTGATGAGAGAGGTTCCAGCCCCCAGTCATCCAGAAGCAGCAGATCGCTATTATTCAGCCTGGTCAAAAGTTTGCTGTATCTTCCATCAGCATGCCCCTGATAGCACTGTTCCATCAGCGCTTTAAGGCGATAATAGTAGACCTTGTATCCCTGTCGGCAGGCATTATGACCAAGTGCACATGCCAGGAACGTTTTACCGCTGCCGGTGGCCCCGGTCAGTAAAATATTTTGTTTCAGGGTTAACCAGTTTCCCTGACTGAGTGAACGGATGAGGGCCCTGTCCAGCCCTCTATTGTTACGATAATCCAGCTTTGATAACTCAGCATTAAGTCTGAACCGTGCATGTTTGATCAGACGCTCTGCCTTCCTGTTTTCACGGCAGGTTAGTTCTTCTGCTGTCAGTAATGACAGGCGTTCTTCGAAGCCCAGCTCCTGGTATGTGCCCGGTTGAGCAAGTTGCTTTTTAAGCGCATCACGGAAGCCGGTGAGTTTAAGTGCGGTCAGTTGTTCGTAAAGATGATTCATCATTGGATCCCGTATCAGTGGTAATACTCACTGCCGCGTACGTTTTCGTGTTCCATCGTGGATAACAGATCTGGTTTTGGATCCTGAACAGGTTGTTTATCCAGACCTTTTTCCAGGATCGATTTAATACCTGACAGACGCCATACCTTTGTTTTCAGAGCTCTTGCACATGCTGCATTAAGTCTGGCTTTACTGTATTTTTTATGAAGGTTCAGGAGTCCAAGGCAGAAGCGATAGCTTTGTTCCGGATGTGGACGAGAGTTCAGTATATGAAGCACATAACTATGAGTTTCACTGCCTATGTGCCCCGCCCATTCCAGAAGACGCTCTGGCGTCCAGGTGGCATGCTGTCGATGAGCTTCAGGCATGTGCTCGTTGCGGGTACTGTAGCCATAAGTACGCTTGCGCGGGTGCACAGCAACCTCCTGCCCCTGATTGAAGAGTCTTACCAGTTCTCCGGAGATCCATGCTTCCAGTTGCTGGCCTAACAGCGAACATGGAACCGAGTAGTAATGTTTGTCGATTTCCACGTGGTAATCGGCATGAACTCTGACTTTCTTCACCAGGGTGTAACTGTAACTGGCTTCAGGAAGAGGCTTCAGTGCGGGTTTATCAAGCTGGATGAAGAGTTCTGCACGTGAATAACCCAACTTCTGCATTATTTTGTTATTCAGTCTTTCCAGCAACTCCCGAATGCGCTGATTAAGCGATGCAAGGCTGTAGAAGATCTCATGCCTGATTCGGGCCATGATCCAGCGTTCAACAACCTGAACGCCAACTTCAGCTTTGGCTTTATCTTTCGGTTTACGTGGCCGCGCAGGCAAAACTGCGACATTATAATGCTCAAGCATCTGCTGGTAGGTAGGGTTAACGTCAGGATCATACTTACATGCCCTGGATGTGGCGCTTTTCAGATTGTCCGGAACAACAAGTTCAGGAACGCCACCCAACCACTGGAAGCAGCGAACATGACTCATCACCCAGTCTTCAAGCTGCTGAGACCAGGTGGCCTCTGCCCATGTGTAACTTGATGCCCCGAGAACAGCTACGATGACCTGAGCAGTTCTTATTTCTCCGGTCTCAGGGTCGGTAACGCCAACGGTAGGTCCACAGTAATCAACGAAAAGTTTTTCGCCAGCTTTATGTACCTGACGCATTGATGGTGAAGTGGTTTTGAGCCATTCACGGTACATCCGGCAGTAATGGTTATAGCTGTAAAAACCGCCTGGATTACGCTCACAGTATTCTTCCCAGAGTAGCTGCAGCGTCACGCATTTATTACGCAGTTCCCGGTGTACTGTAGCCCAGTCAGGCAGAGAGTGCTTCTTCATCTTAACCTGGGTCTGAAGGAACGCATGTTTTAGTTTTGTATCATCCCATCCTGTAGGTAAGGGCCACTGCTTTATGCCAAGTTGAGCCGCCCGATTAGCATATCTGGATACAACGGAAGGGGAGATTGCAAGACTACGACCAATTTGTCGATGGCTGAGTCCAACACCGTATTTAAGCCTAAGAATTTCTTTAAGTTTTCTCATAGAAATTGGAACTGTTGGCATAGGTATCCTTTACCGGAATGGCAAAAGATACAGATCAACACACCTGTGAAGTTCCAATAACATTGATGGAGATCACTGAATAACAAAATGAGTCAAAAGTGATCTCCATCGATGTTATTCAGCGATCTGTTCAAATGTTATTACCCGATCTCGATGGAAGTTATTGAGTGATCTCCTTTCATGAAAATACGCA
>ERZ506869.162-NODE-162-length-27892-cov-28.5312_pt1 | contig 27892 bp, 20 predicted proteins | sample MGYA00513976_ERZ506869 | MGnify/ENA metagenome assembly ERZ506869 | reverse complement strand
ATCCATAATGATTCATTTTTATATATGGCAAAAATATAAGAATGAAAAATGGGCGACAAGATAGAATCGCGGAGACGCTTACACTTTATGAAGAATTTATGAAGGATTGGAATAAGAATGGTTCATTGTAATGGCTTGAGGTTCAAAGTCTTGCCCGCGTATGAAGAATTTGAAGGAAAAAAGGTGGAAAATGTGTTTTGAAGAGATGGTTGGGGCAGATACTTGTGTGATACTTGTTTTATGAAAATTGTAGATGGCAGTAGCTATGAAGAACAGAGGGAATAAAAACAAGGTGGCTGAAAACAAATCCAGCCACCTTGTTTTTATTGTTTAACCTGTGTTTTATTCTATCTCGACGCTATGTTTTACCGGAGTCAGGATGAAAGTAAATTCATAATCACCGTAGGGCAACATATATTGAGGCAACGGCAGAGCTCCCCAGCTGTTTACACAACCTAATCCCATCTGAGCCTTGTCGATGATCAGGTTGGTCAGGTCTGCTTTCTGTACTTCGGGCGAGTGACGCTGGTCTTTTTGTTCGCCATCATCCAGTGAACAGATGGTATAATGCAAAGCGGATGCAGAGAATGGAGCATCACCTACTACCTTCAGTCCGTTACCGCCGGCATTCAGTTGCTTCCACCAACGGATATCGGTCTTGGTTCCTGTTTCCTGCGGACGGATATAGGAGTAGAATTGTTCATCCACACTCTGGCGATAAATACCCAGGTCGGTGCTGTGGTTGCGGTCACTGTAGTTTTCTACCGGACCACGACCATAATATTCTACGGTTTCAAAACATTTAGGCATCTGCATTTGCATACCGAAGCGGAACATCGGAGATACTTTGGCATTCTTGTCGGCTGTCATCTTTTGGGTCACTTTGATGGCTCCTTCGTTGTTGATGACATAAGTCAGATATAATTTGGCGGAAACATTCTTCATGTCATATTCCACATTCACTACTATCTGGTCATTTTCTGTCTTGGAATTCAAGGAAACCAGTTTCAATCCCGGGTTTTTCCATGCGGCATATCTGTTTTGCAGGCCGGCTCCCATATCATTGTCTGTCGGGGCACGCCAGAAGTTAGGGGTCAGGGCTGCGCCTTCTTTCAGCATTTCCGTTCCGTCCACTGCATATTTGCTTAAGTAACCGTTCTGTTTGTTGAACTCGGCTACGAAGTTATTGCCTTTTACGATCAGATAATGATATTGGTTGTCGATGATTTGCGGAACAACGGTGGCTACATTGGTCGTTTCCACGTTCTTCAAATCCATAGACGGTGCTTTGTAATCATTCAGTGTCAACTGATTCTTGGCGACGGTGAAACCTGCGGGCAGCAAACCTTCGCGGTTTTTCAGTTTGTAGGAAACGTTCAGCAACCATTCCTTGCAGGTGCAGGTCTTGCCGATATTCAACGTAATCTTGGCTGTTTCCTGAGGAGCGACTTTTAAATCATCCACGCGTCCGGTGCGGATTACTTTTCCATCTTTCAGTACTTGCCATTCCATATAGTAGGCGGACAGGTCACGGAAGAAGTTCTCATTGAACACATTTACTTCCCCTTTGCTTAAATCGGCGGGAGTAGTCCAGATATTCTGGTAAAAGTGACCTACTTCATACATGTGCGGATTAGGAACACGGTCGGGGCTGATCAAACCATTGTCACAGAAGTTATTGTCAGAAGCGTCAAAACGGTTGAAATCTCCTCCGTAAGCATAGATCATCACACCGTCTTTTCCTTTCCAGCGGCAGGACTGGTCAACGAAATCCCAGATAAATCCACCTTGCAGATTCGGATATTTACGGATCAAATCCCAATATTCTTTGAAACCACCCTGCGAGTTACCCATTGCATGGGCATATTCACACTGAATCAATGGTTTGGTAGCATCGGTACGTTGACCATATTTTTCCATGCCGTTATAATCATAGTACATCGGACAGAAGATATCGGTATGTTCTTTCTGGCGTGCTTGTTCATATTGGCAGGCACGGCTGGGGTCTTCTGCTTTAATCCATTTATAGCATTGTTCGAAGTTGGGGCCGTCACCGGCTTCATTACCCAATGACCAGAAGATGATGCTCGGATGGTTGAATCCGCGTTGTACATTGCGCTGGTTACGTTCCAGATGGGCTTTCTTATAAGAGGGGTTCTTGGCCAGCGTCTTGTCGCCGTAGCCCATACCGTGAGATTCTATATTGGCTTCGGCCACGACGTAAATACCATATTGGTCACATAAATCGTACCATAAGTTGTCATCCGGGTAGTGGCAGGTACGTACAGCGTTCAGGTTGAATTGCTTCATTATCTGGATATCCTGTAGCATACGTTCGGGAGATACTACATAGCCTCCGTCCGGATCCATTTCGTGGCGGTCGGCCCCCTTGAACAGGACTGCCTTACCGTTAACCAAGATCTGGTCACCTTTCAATTCAATCTTGCGGAAACCTACTTTGACAGGAATCACTTCATTGCTGCCCTGCATGCTGGCACGCAAGGTATATAAATAAGGTGTTTCGGCACTCCACTTTTTGGGGTTCTCTACGTTCATGGTCACCAGACCGGATTTGTTGGCGGTAGCGGTTGCCACTTGCTTGCCTTGTGCATCTACCAGTTCCAAATCGACTTTACCACTGCCTTTCAAATCCAGATTGACAGCCAGACTGCCGTTTTGGTAAGCTGCGTCCAAGTCGGGAGTTACACGGATATCTTGAATGCGTTTTTTGTTGCGGGCATATAGATAGCAGTCACGTCCCACGCCGCTATACCGGAAGAAATCCTGATCTTCCAGATAGGTACCGTCGCACCAGCGGAATACTTGGAAGGCGATCAGGTTTTTCTGACCCGGTTTTAAATATGGAGTCAGGTCAAATTCGGCTTCCAGTTTGCTGTCCTCGCTGTAGCCTACATAACGTCCGTTTACCCACAAATACATATTGGAGGTAACCGAACCGAAATGGGCGATAATATCTTTTCCCTTCCATGAGGCGGGAACTACAATTTCACGGCGGTAAGAACCTACATGGTTATTCTCTGTCGGCACTTCGGGAGGGTTGTTCTGGAACTGGTTACGCCAGGCATAGCCTACGTTCACATAAATAGGATCACCGTATCCGTTCAGCTCCCATACGGCGGGAACTTGCAGGTCATCCCAGCCTTTGTCGTTGAAGCCGGTTTTCCAGAAATCAGTCGGACGGGAGTCTGCATCCTTTACCCAGTTGAACTTCCAAGTTCCGTTCAAAGTCATGTAGTTAGTTGATTGTTTTTTGTCTGCTTTCTTAGCTGCATCTGCATTCTCAAAAGCAAAGTAGTTCGTGTGCATCGGCGCACGGTTTACCGCATTTATTTCCGGGTTGCGCCATTCTTGGAAGGTCTGTGCGCCTGCTGTAAGGGCGAGGACTGTGAACAGACCTGTCATAAGTTGTTTCTTCATGCTATTATTTTATTGGTTTTGTGCAAATATAGTGAAAATAATAGTTACCGATGGGACATAAATCGGGCAATATTTGTTATAATTGTGAATGATTTGTGTTCTATCCTAAAAAATTATGGCATTTCTGAGGCGTATTTGGAATAAATGGCAGAATTTACTGCATAATGAGAAATTAAAGCATAAAATATATGTGATTATTTTTGAAAGCGACACACCGATGGGAAAGTTATTCGATGTGGCGTTGATAGGATTTATTGTCTTGAGTATTTTGGTGGTTGTTGCCGAGAGCATCAAGAGTTGGGATTCTGTTATCGGGCCTTATCTGCGGGTGTCGGAGTATGTTTTTACTTTCTTCTTTACGTTAGAGTATGTGTTGAGGCTTTATTGTTCTCCCAAACCGCGGAAGTATGCTCTGAGTTTTTTCGGTATAGTGGATTTGCTGGCTACCTTACCTCTATATATAGGCTGGCTTTTCGGCACGGCACGTTATCTGTTGGTGATCCGCACTTTCCGGTTGATTCGTGTGTTCCGTATCTTTAAACTTTTCAATTATCTGAATGAAGGTAATTTCTTGTTGCGTTCCTTGGTGTTCAGCAGTCGGAAGATTATTGTTTTTTTCTTGTTTGTACTGATATTGGTGACTTCGATCGGTACATTGATGTATATGATTGAGGGACAGCGGCCGGGCACTTCTTTCAATAATATTCCGAATAGTATTTATTGGGCGATAGTGACGATGACGACGGTAGGTTATGGGGATATCACTCCGGAAACTCCGCTAGGGCGCTTCCTTTCGGCCATTGTAATGTTACTGGGCTATACCATCATTGCAGTCCCCACAGGAATTGTTTCTGCGTCTATGATCCAGGAACATAGACGCAGGGTGGCCCTGAAATGTCCGCATTGTGGTAAGGACGGACATGAGGACGGGGCTGCTTATTGTAAATACTGTGGAAGAAAACTGGTAAATTGATTATGGAATGCTGTATGATAGAAAGTTATTCTATCACCCATCGCTTATCATGCGCCACCGTCTTTTTCGGATCATAAGTCATTCCTTCTTTGGTAGGGATTTTTATCACGTAAGTCCGCCCGCTGTGGTTGGACAAGGATGTTTCCCGTAACCAGGGATTCATATTCTTTAATATGGCCAGATTGATTCCTTTGCTGCGTGCGAAACGTGCCAAGTCTGCAATTCCTTTCGTCACAGTGATTTCCGTATAAGGAATAGGCGGATACAAATCCGATGCACGCAGGCGGAAACCGAAAGTAGTGGGGGCATTGAATAATTGTTTGGCGGCAAGAATGCGGTACACATACCGGGCAGTTTCTTCTACCAGTTGCAAATCCAACGAGTCGTCCACATCCTGTTTGGCCAGTTGGCTGGCAATGCGTGCCTGACCGGCATTGTAAGAGGCGGCGACAGCCACCCAGTCCTTATATTTTGCATACGCGTCTTTCAGATAGCGGCAGGCGGCACGGGTCGCTTTCTCAATATGGTAACGCTCGTCCACATTGTTGTTTACCTCCAATCCGTAATCCCGTCCCGTACCTTGCATGAATTGCCATAGTCCGGCAGCTCCGGCAGAAGAACGGGCGGTGGGATTCATATTACTTTCTATTACCATCAGGTACTTAAAATCATCAGGTATTCCGTTTTCTTTCAGTATGGGTTCTACAATGGGGAAATAGCGGTTGGCTTTTTTCAGCATTTGCAAGGAAGTACTGTGCATATAGGTGAATGCCAATAGTTCACGGTCCATACGCTCGTGGCGGTCAAAGCGGCTCAAATCAATGGTTTTGCCACAGAACTCAATGCTGGCGGGAACTTCGGGACTACTGTATTTCAATGCCGTAATACCTGAATCTTCCCGTATGATAGTGGTATCTTCCTGCTCCGTTTTTGGAGTAGCGCAACTGCTGCTTACTAAGGTCGGTGATGCAACTACAATGCAAAAGGCTGCCACAGCAGCCAGATTGATGGTTATTTTTCTCATTTTTTCTTTATTCGTTTTCATTCTCTTTTTCTTTTCCGCCCCGTCCGAAGTTACGATATTCGGTAGGGGTGAAATTGGTACGCTTTTTAAATACCGAGAAAAAGTGTTCAGTAGAGGTATAATTCAATTCATAACATATCTCTTTCACTGACATGGAACTTTCAATCAACAGCTGCTTCGCTTTGCGCAGTTTCAGCTCTTGGAAATACTTGGCGGGCGCATAACCGGTGTATTCTTTGAATACTTTGCGGAACCAGGAATAACTGATTCCCAATTTCATGGCCAGTTCTTCCGGGTCTATATCCTTGTACACATTTTCGTGCATGATGATTTTGGCACTTTCTATTTTTTGTGCCGCATTGTCCACCTCATAGCGTTTGTTCTGCGAGATAGCAAGTACGGCTCCCATAATGTGTAAAACGATGCCGGACAAATATTGTTGCGCTGCGGTCTTGTCTGCTTCCGCTACTTCCAGTGCACGGGCAAAAAGACTGGCCAGTTCTTCATTGATACCGATATCCAGAATCTGGCTTTCTTTTGAGATAAAGCTGTTTTTTACCAGATTGTCTATAATCGGGCCTTCAAAACCGATGTAATATTCGTTCCATCCTGTCTTTTGCAGCGGTGCATAGGTATGCCACTGTCCGGGAAACAGGAAAAGTATCTGCCCTTTGGATATGTCGACAGACGGGGTTGTGTCGCTGGCGAAAGTTCCTCGTCCTTTAGTGATATATACCAACTGATATTCATGCAGCACACGTCCTTTCTGGGCTGTGAAATAATAGGCGTCCGGGTGGTTGCGTGGTGGATAAACGCTTCCGGCCCTGATAGCCTGGAATCCGACGGTAGTCACCGACAAGCCGAAACGCTTGTCACGCTCATTGACAATTAGGTATTTAAAATCAGCGCCTTGGTCGTTGTAATGCATGTTTCTCTGTTTTAAAATTAGGTCACACTTATCGGCAAATATACAATTTTTTATCTTAACAGCCTCTAACCTTTTTGTTCTAAGTGTTTCTGGAGGTATAATTTTGACATCTCCCCTTTTTTATTTATGGTTCATTCTTTCTTCTTTAGATCCATTTCTCCGGAGAAAGAAATAGATTGTCTGTTTGTGGGGGTGACCTGTATGTTACTGCTGCCATTGGGATAAATGGTGATATTGTAAAGGTAATTGTCTTCCTCGTTCCGTACTTTTAGTGTGATTTTAGCATTTCCCTTTTTGCTATATGTTGAAGTATATTCTGATAAAGGAGCACTAAAATTTAATCCTTTTCCACCTCCGTAAGGAACGTTATACGCCACTCCGAAATAAGGCAGATAGGAATATACCGAATCGTTTCTTATTTCTAAAGAATAATCGGAAGTCAGGTGTTTGCTGCCTCCTTTCATAGGCATTACCCGGTCCACATTGATTTTGTATGCCTTTGTGTCAACAGCCTCGCGTACTGCTTGTTCTCTTTGTTGTTTCTTCTCTTTCTTGTTCTGAGCCGTTATAGGTATCATACTGCCTGATAGAAGGAGACCTGCCAAAAGGAATAATTTATTTGCTTTCATATCTCTCTGTAGGTTTAGTGAATCTGTCTTTGCCAAAGATAGCCAAAAAGAATACTCATTGTTCTGAAAAAAACATAAGATAATCAAACTGTCAATGAGTTAAGTACGCGATTTATCTTTTGAGTCCCGATAATAAAAAAGATGATTTGTCCCCATGCGGAGTCAAATCATCTTTAAAATCTCCCCGTTAGGGGAAGACTATAAAATATTATTTGGGTAGATTAAAAGCCACACTCATTTCTTTCATCTGTTCCTGACTCATACCGTCCGGCTCAAATCCCATATTCTTGGCAGCAATGTAAATCAATGCGGATTTATTTAAAACATCGATTTGGTCGAATGCGGCCATTACGTCACGGTCAACGGCAAAAATGCCGTGTTTTTCCCACATAACGACATCATAATCGGCTAGTTCCTTGATGGTTGCATCGGCTAATTCTACAGAACTAGGCAATTGATAAGGAATCATGCCCAGACCACGCGGACAGAATGCTTTTGTTTCAGGAATCATACTCCATAACAGGTTGGTTGCCACATCTTTTTCCATGAACTTTTTGTTGTGAGACAGGGCAATCAGTTCGATGGGGTGTGTATGCACGGATGCTTTGTAAGGAGAGTCTATGCTGATGAGGTAATTGTGTACGCTCAGGTGGGAGGGAACTTCCGAAGTAGGTTGAACCGGTTTGTCGGCAATGATGACATAGCTGGCACAGTCATCCAAAATACGGATGACAGAACCGTTGTCCATAGGCCAACGCGCCAAATCCCGCATACGCATATTGGTTCCTTTGCAATAAAAATAACAGCCTTTCAAGTGAGGCAGTGTTACACCGATTTGTTTTACTTCGCTGATAGCGGGCATCTGACGGATTTCATCGTCTACATATTCGGTGATATTGACGGTGATATTACCTCCGTTACGTTCGGCCCATCCTTTTTGCCACAAATATCCGGCTACTTCGGCTACTTTATTCACCTCTTTGGCCAATTCAGGGCGATTGTCTAAGATTGATTTCATATCTTTTTTATTTGATTGTTCATAGGATACTGTTATTCATCTTTTTCATTCTGAATAACAGTATGCTACAAATATAGTAATTCTTTTAAAATAAATTAGGAAATACGAGAGAAAAGATAAGAACTACCAGTCCGGTTATCAGAACAGTGATAGTCCGGGTAGATACGCCTTTCCATTCTTTTAATAAAATACCCCATACGTTACTGAAAGTAACATTCAAAGCCATCAATATACACCATGAGAAAGCTAGCAGTACAGGACTTCCGGTCAGGAAACTTTTACCCATTTCCAAACCGAAGAATTGCATATACCACAGTACTCCTGCCAAAGCACAGAATATCAAGTTATTTCCCCATACATTGCTTTTGGCATAATCACTCATGGTTTTGTTGGCTATATTTTGTTGCAGACAGTAAACCGCATTAGTCAGGAAACCGCCTAATGTTACCAGGAAGATTACGGGAAGTCCTGCATAAAGCCCTTCTACGCCTCCTGCCAATGCAGCTTCTTTGATGGGCGTTCCGGCATCGAGTCCTAAAGCGAAACAGGCACTCATCACACCTGCCAGTAGGGCTACCAACAGTCCTTTGGTCAGAGCGAAATCTTTTACTGCCGCGCGTTTTTCTTCTTCGCTCATGTTTTTGGCGCGAAGACTGCCGGCATATCCTATAATGGCAATACCCGACAAAGTGATACATACTCCCAGTAAAAGAATAAGTCCGTTTCCTTCAAACAGGTTGGTTCCGGCAAAAATGGCGGGAAAAAGTGTGCCGAATCCGGCACAGGTGCCCAGTGCGATACTTTGTCCTAAGGCCACTCCCAGATAACGCATGGAAAGACCGAAGGTGAGACCGCCTACTCCCCATAATATACCATAAAAGATGCTCATCGGAGCACCTCCTGTTCCCCAAAGGTCAAATAAACTGCTTCCTTGAGGGATACCTAGCAACGCACCCAATAACGGGAATACCAGCCAGGCAAATACACCTTGTAGCAGCCAGAAACTTTCCCAACTCCATTCTTTCACTTTTTTTATAGGTACGTATGAACTGGATTGGCAGAAACTTCCTATGGCGATGATGATTAATCCGATAATGATTTCCATTGTTTATATTCTTTAAGGCTACAACTATGTTCCCGGTAGGGGCAGCACTTGAGGCCGCCCCTACGGAAGACAATCTTGTAGTTGGATATTGATTAGCGTTTCGAAGTGACTTCTGCTTCGTATTTCTCTACTTCTGCAATGAACTCTTCGCCTACGGGTACATTGTTCTTCAAGCAGAACATATCCCATACAGCATTCCAAGGCAAAGCTTTTTCTTCTTCGAGCAGAGCCAGACGTTGGAAGCCTTGTCCGTTTGCTTCATATTCGCGCAGTTTGGCAATCGGTTCCAATAAAGCGCGTACCATACATTTTTGAGCCGCGCGGCTGCCTATAACGTATGCACCAATGCGGTTGATGGAAGCATCGAAGTAGTCAAGTCCATAGTGTACACGATCCAAGGCGTTGCAACGAACGATTTCGCTGAATAAATCCATAGTCGGGTCGTCCATGATGGTTACATGGTCTGAGTCCCAACGTACGGGGCGGCTTACGTGCAGCATCAGTTCGGGGACATACAACAACAAGGAAGAAACTTTGTCGGCAACACTTTCTGTCGGGTGGAAGTGACCGGTATCCAAGGTAATCATTTTGTTGTTCTTGGCACCGTAGCCAATATAGAAATCATTAGAACCTACTGTATAGCTTTCCAGTCCGATACCGAATACTTTTGATTCGATACAGTCTTTCATGTTCTTATATTCTGTTGCGAAAATCTGATCCAGAGAGTCTTTCAACAAAGCACGGTATTTCATGCGGTTTACAGTGATGTCTTTGCTGCCATCGTGTACCCACAGGTTCATGATACAAGGATCGCCCTGGGCTTTACCCATCTCTTCGGCTACGGCACGACAACGTTTGGTATGCTCAATCCAGAAGTTGCGGATACCTTCATCGGGATTTGATAAAGACAAGTCACCGCTTTTAGGATGAGAGAATGAAGTAGAGTTGAAATCCAGTTTCATGTTGTTTTCCTTACCCCATTCAATCCAGCTTTTGAAGTGTTCGGGTTCTACTTCGTCACGATCTACGACTTTTCCTTGGAAGTCGCCATAAATTTCGTGCAGATTCAAACGGTGAGTACCTGGTATATATGAAGCTGCTTTCAGAATGTCTGCACGTAGTTCGTCGATGTTGCGGGCTTTGCCGGGATAGTTACCTGTAGCCTGGATACCACCGGTCAATGAACCTGCCTGAACTTCGAAGCCGGTTACATCATCTGCTTGCCAGCAATGCAGTGACAGATGGAAATTCTGCATGGTTTCCATTACTTTTTCTGTGTCGACACCTACAGCGGCATAACGTTCTTTTGCGATCTCATACGCTTTATTAATCAATTCTTCTTTCATGATATTATTTGTTTGTTTAATGAATAAATTTCAAGGTGAATATTAAATATCTTCTCTATAATGAGCTAAATACTTCTTATATGCTTCTTCCCATTCTTCTGCTTGCTGGGGCTCAAAAGAAACGGTTTCTATGGAAGTGCTGATTAGTTGGCGCATAGCCGCGATATCGCTTACCAGCCCGTTGGCTTTTGCCTGTAACATAATGTTACCGATAGCTGTCCCTTCACTGGGACCTGCTATAACAGGTACGCCCACTGCATTGCAAGTGAACTGGTTTAACAGATTGTTTCGTGAGCCTCCACCGATAATGTGCAGCTTTTCGATGGGGAACGGGGCCATTTGTTGCAAATAGCCGAATACTTGTTTGTAGCGCAGGGCAAGACTGTCGAATATGCAACGGGTGATTTCGCCATAACTCTGTGGTACAGGTTGGTTGGTTTCTTTGCAATAATGTCCGATGGCTTGAATCATAGATGTCGGATTGGAGAAGCAGGGGGCATCGGGATTGATGAGACTGCGGAAAGCGGGAACTGTCAGAGCGGCATCTATCAGTTCTGTGTAAGAATAGTTGTTGGTTGCTTCCCATTCTTTGCGGCAACGCTCCAACAGCCACATGCCACAGATGTTTTTCAGGAACCGGGTAGTTCCTTCCACACCTCCTTCATTGGTGAAGTTCTGTTCAAAGCTTTCCTTATTTATAATGGCATCTTTCACTTCAATTCCCATCAGGCTCCACGTACCGGAACTCAGATAAGCGAATCTTTCGTTGTGTGCTGGTACGGCAGCCACGGCTGAACCTGTGTCATGACCGGCAACGGCAATGACTGGAATAGCTCCCAGACCTGTGATTTTCTGCACTTCTTCTGTCAGTACTCCGATAGGCTCTCCCGGGAAAACGAAACGGCCGAACTGTTCTTCCTTGATATCTGCTACATCCAGCAGTTCCTTTTCGAAGCGTTTGGTGCGCGGATTCAACATCTGGGAAGTAGAAGCGATGGTATATTCTGTTACCATTTTACCGGTCAGCATATAGCTTAAGGCATCCGGCATAAACAGTATTTTATCGGCTGCTTCCAAGGCCGAGCAATGATTGCGGTGGAGTGTTGACAATTGGAACAAGGAATTGAAATTCATAATTTGAATTCCAGTGATGTCATATACTCGTTCACGGGGAATATGGGTAAAATATTCTTCAGGTGCACCTGTTGTGTGAGGGTCGCGGTAGCAATAAGGATTGCGGAGTAACTCTCCGTCTTTGCCCACGAATACGAAATCCACCCCCCAAGTATCGATACCGATGGACCGGATAGGCAGATTGTCTTTGGCTACCACTTTCAGTCCCCTGATAATTTCATTGTATAAGGCGTAAATATCCCAATAACAATGTCCTCCGGTTTCTATAATATGATTAGGGAAACGAGTCAGTTCTTTCAACTCCATTTTGCCTTCTCCCAGGCAACCTAAGATGGTACGTCCACTGGTGGCACCCAGGTCTACCGCAAAGAAATAAGTGTGTTCCATGCCTTTATTTTTGATTTTAAGGAATTAATAGTGATGCAAAAATAGTTTATTCCCCGAAAGTCGTCCTTGTTTTTTTGATATTATAACTGTTGGATTTGGTTGTACCTGCCGTAAAACATAATATTACCTTCTTTTTAAGAAGATCGCATTAAAAAGAAGAATTTGGTGTGATTTTGGTTTACTCTTGGGATGATGGATAAGAGCTTTGTTGAAAATATGCATAAAGTCGCAAAAATATTCTCTTTTTTGTATCTATATTCCCGAATATTCTGTAATTTTGCAGTCGAATCAGAATAATTATGCAGTATGAAGAGCAAGAATAGCAGACTTGATGCCATTAAGATTATTATTTCGAGCAAGGAAGTAGGTAGCCAGGAAGAGTTGTTGCAGGAATTGGCAAAAGAAGGATTCCGATTGACCCAAGCTACTTTGTCTCGTGACTTGAAGCAGTTGAAAGTGGCGAAAGCAGCCAGTATGAACGGAAATTATGTATATGTATTGCCAAACAATACCATGTACAAACGTATGACTGAGCAACATTCGGCCAGTGAGATGTTGATGCATAATGGATTTATTTCCATTGAATTTTCGGCTAATCTGGCAGTAATCAAGACTCGTCCCGGATATGCTAGTAGTTTGGCTTATGATATTGATAACCGGAACTTTGATGAAATATTGGGAACTATTGCTGGTGATGATACTATTATGCTTGTCATTCGTGAAGGCTGCACAAGAGCGGGAGTGAAGAATGCGCTTTCATTGATTATACCGAATATACAATAAAATAATATAGATAAAAAAGGAAATGGATGCTAAACAAGTGGATGTGATGGTGGCAGATGCCTCACATGAAGTTTACGTTGATAAAATTTTAGATACTATTAGAGAGGCGGCTAAGGTACGCGGAACAGGCATTGCAGAACGCACACATGAATATGTGACTACAAAGATGAAAGAAGGAAAGGCGATTATTGCCTTATGTGGAGAGGATTTTGCAGGATTTACCTATATTGAGTCATGGGGAAACAAGCAATATGTAGCAACCTCGGGATTGATTGTGCATCCTAATTATCGTGGGATGGGCTTGGCCAAGCGTATAAAGGCGGCTTCGTTCCGATTGGCACGTCTGCGATGGCCTAAAGCGAAGATATTCAGTCTGACCAGTGGTGCGGCGGTAATGAAAATGAATACAGAACTGGGATATGTTCCTGTAACTTTCAATGAACTGACTGATGATGAGGCCTTTTGGAAAGGTTGTGAAGGCTGTATCAATCACGATATATTAGTGGCAAAGAACCGTAAGTTCTGTATTTGTACAGCCATGCTTTACGATCCGGCTTTGCACGAAGAAGACACTATTTAATAAATTAAAAATTAAGAATTAAAAATTAAAAGATGGCTGCGCGTTCATGTACTTATTTCTCAGTTTTCAATTTTTAATTCTCAATTAAAATAATATCATTATGGAAGAAAAGAAGAAAAAAGTAGTAGTAGCATTCAGCGGGGGGCTTGATACCTCTTTCACTGTAATGTATCTGGCTAAGGAAAAAGGGTATGAAGTGTATGCAGCTTGTGCAAACACGGGTGGTTTCAGTGAGGAGCAGCTGAAGCAGAACGAAGAGAACGCTTACAAACTGGGTGCTGTGAAGTATGTGACATTGGATGTGACCCGGGAATACTATGAGAAGAGCTTGAAATATATGGTATTCGGTAATGTGCTCCGTAATGGTACTTATCCTATTTCTGTAAGTTCTGAACGTATCTTCCAAGGGTTGGCCATAGCGCGTTATGCTAATGAAATAGGTGCGGACGCTATCGCACACGGCTCGACTGGTGCGGGTAATGACCAGATTCGTTTCGATATGACTTTTCTGGTATTGGCTCCGGGGGTTGAGATCATCACATTGACCCGTGACATGGCATTAAGCCGTCAGCAGGAAATTGATTATTTGAATGAACATGGTTTTGCCGCTGACTTTACAAAATTGAAATATTCTTATAATGTAGGTCTTTGGGGAACTTCTATCTGCGGTGGGGAAATATTGGACTCTGCGCAGGGTTTGCCCGAAAGTGCTTATTTGAAACAGGTGACCAAGGAAGGAAGCGAACAGCTTCGTCTTACATTTGAAAAAGGTGAGCTGAAGGCTGTTAATGACGAGAAGTTTGATGATCCTATCAAGGCTATTCAGAAAGTGGAAGAGATCGGTGCGCCCTACGGTATCGGCCGTGACATGCACGTTGGGGATACCATTATCGGTATCAAAGGGCGTGTAGGATTCGAGGCTGCTGCTCCTATGCTGATTATCGGAGCCCATCGTTTCCTTGAAAAATATACGTTGAGCAAGTGGCAGCAATACTGGAAAGACCAGGTTGCCAACTGGTATGGAATGTTCTTGCATGAAAGTCAGTATCTGGAACCGGTAATGCGCGATATTGAGGCAATGTTGCAGGAATCTCAGCGTAATGTAAACGGTACAGCTATCTTGGAACTCCGTCCGCTTTCATTCTCTACTGTGGGTGTTGAATCGAAAGACGACCTGGTGAAGACCAAATTCGGTGAATATGGTGAAATGCAGAAGGGATGGACAGCAGAAGATGCCAAAGGCTTTATCAAAGTGACTTCTACACCTTTGCGTGTTTATTATAATAACCACAAGGACGAAGAAATTTAATAAGTATGATTAAAGCAGGAATTATCGGTGGGGCAGGTTATACGGCGGGCGAATTGATTCGTCTGCTGATTAATCACCCTGATGTAGACATAAAGTTTATAAACAGCAGCAGTAACGCCGGCAATAAGATTACCGACGTACATGAGGGACTCTATGGTGAAACGGATTTGGTTTTTACCGACGAACTTCCTCTGGATGAGATTGATGTATTGTTCTTCTGTACGGCTCATGGAGATACAAAGAAGTTTATGGATAGTCACAATGTACCCGAGGATTTGAAAATCATAGACCTCAGTATGGACTACCGTATCAAGAGTGATGACCATGACTTCATCTATGGTTTGCCGGAACTGAACCGTCGTGCTATCTGCCATAGCAAGCATGTGGCCAATCCGGGATGTTTTGCCACTTGTATTCAATTGGGTTTATTGCCGTTAGCCAAACATCTGTTACTGAACGAGGATGTAATGGTAAATGCCATTACCGGAAGTACAGGGGCAGGGGTGAAACCGGGTGCTACCAGCCATTTCAGCTGGCGTAATAATAATATGAGCATCTATAAACCGTTTTCTCATCAGCATGTTTCCGAAATCAAGCAATCATTGAAACAGTTGCAAAACAGCTTTAATGCTGAAATAGATTTTATTCCTTACCGGGGTGATTTCCCGCGTGGTATCTTTGCTACTCTGGTAGTCAAATGCAAGGTGGAACTGGAAGAACTGGTGAAGATGTATCAAGACTATTATGCCGAGGATTCTTTCGTTCATATTGTAGACAAAAATATAGATTTGAAGCAGGTGGTGAACACCAACAAGTGTTTGATTCATTTGGAGAAGCATGGCGATAAACTGCTGGTTATCTCTTGCATTGACAACTTGTTGAAGGGGGCAAGCGGACAAGCGGTCCATAATATGAATCTCATGTTCAATCTGGAAGAAACCGTAGGGCTGAGGTTGAAACCGTCTGCTTTTTAATAAAGAAGAGTTTATGAAATTATTTGATGTATATCCTCTTTTTGACATAAACATTGTCAAGGGAAAAGGTTGTCATGTATGGGATGATCAAGGTACGGAATACCTTGATTTGTATGGTGGTCATGCGGTTATTTCTATCGGTCACGCACATCCGTATTATGTGGAAATGATAAGCAAGCAGGTTGCACAGTTGGGATTTTATTCCAATTCGGTGGTTAACAAGCTACAGCAGGAAGTGGCAGACCGTTTAGGGAAACTTTCGGGTTATGATGATTATCAATTGTTTTTGATAAACAGTGGGGCCGAAGCTAATGAAAATGCGTTGAAACTGGCTTCTTTTTACAATGGTCGCAAACGTGTGCTTTCTTTTTGCAAAGCATTTCATGGACGTACTTCACTGGCAGTGGAGGTAACCCACAATCCGAAAATTATAGCCCCAATCAATGACAATGGGCATGTGACTTATCTGCCTTTGAACGATATAGAAGCAGCTAAAGCGGAATTGGCAAAAGGAGATGTCTGTGCGGTGATTATTGAAGGTATTCAAGGAGTAGGCGGTATTCAGGTTCCGGAAGTGAAATTCTTGAAAGAACTGAGTAAGGCTTGCGAAGAAGTGGATGCAGTACTTGTTTTGGATGAAATACAATCCGGCTACGGGCGTAGCGGTAAATTTTTTGCTCACCAACATGCAGGTATCCGTCCCGATATGATTACGGTTGCAAAGGGGATTGGCAATGGCTTTCCGATGGCTGGTGTCCTGATCAGTCCGAAATTCAAACCCGTATATGGACAATTGGGAACCACTTTTGGTGGTAACCACCTGGCTTGTGCTGCTGCTATCGCGGTGCTGGATGTTATGAAAGGTGAGAACCTGGTAGAGAATGCTGCCAAGGTAGGTGCTCATCTGCTGAAAGAATTGAAACAATTCCCACAGATTAAAGAGGTGCGTGGCGAAGGTTTGATGATCGGTATGGAATTTGACGAACCGATTAAGGAACTGCGTCAGCGTCTGCTGTTCGAACAGAAAGTATTTACCGGAGTCAGTGGTACGAATGTAATCCGTCTGCTCCCGCCTTTGTGTCTGACTATGGCTGAGGCTGATGAATTTATTGAACGCTTTCGTAAAGTGTTGGTATAAGCTGGAGATTCAAGAGGGATAATAATCAGCGAAAGAAAATAAGGTCTCGTCAGGAAACATTTCGGTTCCGGCGAGACTTTTTGATTTCATCTTCTTCAAAGTAATTTTATTTTTAGCTTTTCATAATACGTTCTTCTCCTTTTTTCCCTTATCTTTGTAGCTATAGACTTAATCTTTAATAATATGAAAGTAGCAATTATTGGTGCGGGAAATATGGGAGGGGCCATTGCTCGCGGCCTTGCCCAAGGCACTATCATTCCAGCGAGTGATGTAACAGTAGCCGATCCGTTCAGCGGAAGTCTGGAAACTCTACAGGCGGATTATCCGGAGATTAATGTGACAACGGAAAATCCGAAAGCGATAAAGGATGCCGATATCGTTATTCTGGCTGTAAAGCCGTGGTTAATAGACCAAGTGTTGAGTATGGTTCATTTGACTCCACGGCAAGTATTGGTTTCTATTGCAGGTGGTGTAACTTTCGAACAGCTGGTAAAGAGTGTAGGTCCGGAACAGACCATATTCCGTTTGATTCCCAATACTGCTATTTCTCAGTTGGAAAGTATGACTTTGATATCCAGTCGTAACGCCAGTAAGGAACAAGAACAACTGATGCTGGATATCTTTAATGAATTAGGATTGGCTATGCTTATTCCTGAAAGTCAGATGGCTGCTACTACGGCTTTGACTTCATGTGGTATCGCATATGTCTTGAAATATATTCAGGCAGCTATGCAGGCAGGTATTGAATTGGGGATTTATCCGAAAGATGCACAGAAAATGGTTGCCCAGTCTGTGAAAGGAGCCGCTTCCTTGATATTGAATAATGATACTCATCCCAGTGTGGAAATAGATAAGGTGTGTACGCCAGGTGGTATGACTATCAAGGGTATTAATGAATTGGATCACGAAGGGTTTGACTCAGCGATCATTAAAGCAATGAAGGCTTGTCTGAAATAGAAACAACCTCATGGAAATGACGTGGATAACACGGTTCTCGTTTTTGTGTATTGTGTTATCTACGTTTTTATAGAAGGTACTTTTGCAGGTTTAGTATAAAAATATGTTCACTTTTTTGTTTCCGATTTCATATTTCATGTTATCTTTGCTATACAAGATCAGATCTAATGTGAAAGAGAAATATGATAAACACAGAATTGTTCAAAGAAGTGTCACCTTTGTCGGCCAAGGATTGCTTTATTTTGATAGAGCGTCAGAAATCGAATTTTAATTTTCCTATACATATACATCCCGAATATGAACTGAACTATATTGAGAATGCAAAAGGCGCACAACGCATTGTGGGAGACTCCATAGAAGAAATAGAAGAAGAGGAACTGGTGCTGGTCACCAATCCTCAATTGGAACATGCTTGGAGGGATTATAACAACAAGCCGCAGAATATCCATGAAATAACCATTCAGTTTCATTCCGATCTGCTTTCCGACCAGATTCTGAACAGGAACCAAATGATCAGCATTCGGGAACTTTTCCACTGTGCCCGTAAAGGAATCGTGTTCAGCAGGGAGACTATCGCAAAAGTCCGTCCGTTGTTGAAAACGCTGTCTTGCGAGAACGATAGTTTCTATTCCTTGATAAAACTGCTTGTTATTCTTCATGAATTATCATTGGACAAAGGGATGCGTGAGCTGTCAACCGGGCAGTTTGCCATTAACTCTGTTTCCAAAGAGCATACTAACGAGAAGTTGAACAAGGTGCTGGATTATGTTCATTTTCATTTTTCGGAAGTGATCCGTCTTGCAGATGTGGCTAAAATGGTAAATATGAGCGAGGCCTCATTCTGTCGTTTTATCAAACAGCATACTTCCAAAAGTTTTATCGATTTCCTTACTGATATCCGCTTGGGGGCCGCTTCACGTGCTTTGGTTGATTCTTCCTTGTCAATAGCTGAAATAGGATATGATTGTGGCTTTAATAATCTATCCAATTTCAACCGTATCTTTAAAAAGAAAAAAGGAGTGACTCCTAAAGAGTTCCGTGATAATTATCGTAAGAACAAGACTATCATTTAAAAGGTTCGGCCGGAACTTTCTCATGGACTTGCCTGATTTTGACAGCACTAAAAGAAAGCGGATTTTCTGAAAGTTCGGGGATGTTGTAGGATTTGAATGCCTGGAAATAATGTTCCGTGTCTTTTTGCGGTACTACGAACGGCTTGTAAGTTGTTTTTTCTTTATTCGGATAGCCAGAACAAGGCTTCTCATATTGACGGTCTCTATTTTGATAAAATATCATAAGTATATGTTCGGATAGTATTGGTTTGTCTGTCGGTAAATTTCCATCTTTGCCTTTGGGTTACAACCTGGTAAAACTTTGAATACTAACCTTAAAAAAGACAAGTGTCATGAAAAAGCTATCTTACCTTTTTGCCGTGGCGGCTTCCGTCGCTTGCCTCTGTGCCTGTACCGATGTTACCGATGTTCTTCCGGCAGAACAAATCCCGGCCGATGCACGTAGTACCTTGGGGGCCGACGTAGTTCTTCAGTGGAACAACGAAGAACAAACCATCGATGGTTTTGGTGTGGCGCAGGCCGGCTGGTCCGACTATCTTTATGCCCACCGCAAGCGTCAGGAGATCATGGATGTGATGTTCGGACAGGACGGGCTTCGCCTCAGTATCCTCAGGGGCGAGGTATTCCCCCATTACGATGAAACCACGTTTAATATGGACGAGGATATCAATCTGTCTTTGGACGATCCTTTTTTCGATATTGATTTCAACCGTGATGAGAATCGTGTTGCCGAAGGCATCGCACAGCGCAACGGACAGTTGTGGATCATGAAAAAAGCGAAGCAGGAATACGGTGTGGACAAACTCATCTTTTCCGTTTGGTCTGCTCCGGCTTATATGAAAAGCAACGGCAGTACCTCGCAAGGTTTTTTGAAACGCGGCAGCTACCAGGCCCTTGCCGACTATCTTTCCAATTTCTGTGATGCCTACACAGCGGCAGGTCTGCCTGTCTATGCCATCTCTCCTGCCAACGAGCCCGAGTATGCGGCAAGCTGGAACTCATGCCTCTGGCTTCCCGGTACCACTACGCTGGGACCGTTCATTGTGAATAACTTGGGTCCCAAGTTGCGACAGACCCATCCCGAAACCCGGATTATCTTTGGCGAGAATGCCCAGTGGTCTGCCATTCTGGGCTTTATCATGGGCAGTAAAAATTATGTGCGCGACATTCTGAACCTGAATCCTAAAATCACCAACTTTCCCGTCATTGCCGCCGGACACGGCTATGTGGATCCTGTGACCGGGAAAGATCCTGCCATTGAACCGTTCAGCAAAGCCGAATCGAAGGGAATTCCCGTGTGGCTGACCGAAATCAGCGATCCTACGGAAAGTTATGATGCTACTATGACCAGTGGCTTGAAATGGGCGAAGAAGTTCCATCGTTTCTTGTGTGAGGCCAATACCGGCGCTATTGTGTGGTGGGCAGGTGCTATACCGGATGGCGGAACCACCGAGGGGCTGATTAACATTGAAAAGAACCGCGTGGACTATGAAGTGACCAAGCGTTGCGAGGTGTTCGGCAACTTCTCCCGTTACATCCCTGTAGGCAGCAAGCGCATTTCGGCGCAATATGATTTCGAACAAGGCTATATGGTGTCTGGCTATAAATATGGTGACAACGGTTACACGGTTGTAGCCATCAACCCTGCGGATCATGAAGTAGTTATTTCGTTGGCTCTTGAAAGCGCTCAGGTTTCCGGTGCTTTGCAAGGCTATGTCACCGATGACACCCGTAAATGGGAGCCGGTGGAAGCTGTTCAACCTGCCGATGGTGTCTATACCTTGACCTTGCCGGCCCGTAGCGTGGTTTCCTATACCGGAACTGTGTTGAGTAGTTCGTCTTTGTAACGTTGATTCTGTTTTTATTTCTACGCTGCAATAGTTTTTTGTTCCGTCATTGTATTGCGCTGATAAACAGTAATATGCGGTGACGGAATTTCCTGTATCCCCACGAAGTGCTTTTTCGTTTTTTTCTTGCAGAAGCTGGTTCGTCGGATATCGGTTTCCATGTCGGGTACGTAATCTTGATATATGTATGGCAGTATCCGTGCAAGGGGATGGGAGTTTCCATGCAAGAAGACTGCATCATTTGTTGCACCACTCGGCTGAACGTGCCTTTTCACTCAAGTGAAGTGCCGTTGCCACCTGTGTGAAACGGTTGCTTCACCAAGGTGAAGCAATAAAGTCATAAGACTGTTTTCACGGTTGCATCCTGTTGATAAAATACATCTATTGAAGTTTTGTCATTTTGTGTGTGGCGGTTGTTGTGTTGTACATTGATGAACGATACCGCCGCTTACCTACCGGTTGAGAGCCTTTATGGATGTTTTTTCACAGTAATTAGTTGATAATTAAGAGAATACTGTGTAGAAAAAATTTTATATTTCACGTTCAATTCAGATGTGTTTTCCATTGTCTTGAAGAATTTTTTTTTGATATTGATAAGATTTCATTGTTTAATGCTTGAATTGTATTTGTTCCTGCTTGCTTGAATTGCCATCTTTGCAATGTTAATTTTTAATTCAAATAACTATGAAAACAAAGACATTCTTAATTTCAGCTGCTATTCTTCCATCCATGGGGCATTACCGTTGTTTGCGAAAGCAATAACGTGTTGGAAATCTATTTTTAGTTAATTTTACAGCAATATTTTTTAATTAAACTCTAATACATTATTTATGAAACAAATTGCATTTACATGGTTGCTGTGCATACTTAGTATATGTGCCTATGCTCAGCAAATTACTGTTACCGGAACAGTGACGGATGCGGAGAATAATCCGTTGATTGGTGCGGCTGTTGTTGTAGTAGGAACTACGGATGGCGTGATTACCGATTTTGATGGCAAATATACCATTAAGGCCGCTTCCGGTCAGTCTTTGAATTTCTCTTATGTAGGTTATCGGGAGCAAACTGTTAAGGTTGATGGCCGCAGTGTGATTAATGTGAAATTGTCGGAAGGTGAATTGTTGGACGAGGTGGTGGTTATCGGTTACGGTACAGTGAAGAAAAGCCATTTGACAGGTGCGGTCGCTTCTGTTTCCGGTAAAGAGTTACAGGCAAATGTTGCACGTAGTGCTTCAGCTGCTTTGCAAGGAAGAGTTGCCGGTGTTACTGTGTCGGCTGCCAACGGTCAGCCGGGGGAAGGCTTGAATATTAATGTCCGTGGTATCAGTTCATTGAGTGCCACCAGTCCGCTTTATGTGATTGATGGTGTGTATGGTGATATCAATATGGTTGATCCCGCTGACATTCAGTCTATTGAAGTGTTGAAAGATGCTTCGGCTGCTGCTATTTATGGTTCTCGTGCTGCTAATGGTGTTGTATTGGTCACTACTAAAGGCGGTCGTTTGGAAACTTCTGCCCGTGTAACAGTGGATGCCTATACAGGCGTTCAGATGGTTGCCAAATACATTGATGTAATGGATGGTAATCAGCTTCGCGATTTGGCAAAGGCTACCGGTTATAGTTCGGCAGAAGGGTTGCTGAATTGGAATGGAGGTGCTGGAACAGACTGGCAGAAAGAACTTTATAACTCGGCTATGGTGAGCAAGGTTAGCTTGAATGTATCTGGAGGAAACAAGACTTCGACCTATAATCTGTCGGGAAGCTATCTTAACCAGGATGGTATTGTGAATACTACCGGTTATGAGGCATGGAACATTCGTGCTAAGAATACTTTTTCTTTTTTCAATAATCATTTGCGTATGGGGACTACGTTGATGATGAAATTCTATAAAAAGAAGTACGAAGATGTTTCATATACCTCCGCTCTGACAGCTGTGCCTATGTGGAATGTATATGGTGAAGATGGCACTTGGGGTGTCGCTCCGGAATGGACCAGAGGAGATAATCCTGTAGGTTGGACAGAAGCCTATGATTACCAAAGACATGGGATAGACATTTTATTGAATGGCTATGCCGAAGTGGATTTGTTCTTGAAAGGATTGAAATATAAATTCAATGTAGGTATAAACAAATATACAAGACGTAATTATGCCTATAGTTCTCCTTATTATTTCAGTTCTACTTCACAAAAGAATGAAGCGGAATTGTCGGAAAGTACAGACTGGGAGAACGATTGGTTGATTGAAAATACAATCAATTATGATAATACGTTTGGCAATTATACGGTTTCTGCTTTGGTGGGTTATTCTGCCCAGCGTAACAATGCGCGTGGTTTTGGTGCAGGACGTAAGGGTTTCCCGGAAGGTTTCTCTGTGATTGACGCCGGTTCGGTTTCTTCACAAAATACATCGGGTAGCGCGTGGGCCAATACAATGATTTCTATGTTTGGGCGTGTGATGTATTCGTATGCCGATCGTTATATGCTGTCTGCTTCTGTTCGTCGGGACGGTTCTTCCAAATTTGCAGATGGAAACCGCTGGGGCACATTCCCATCTGTATCTTTGGGTTGGAATGTGATGAATGAAGATTTCTTTGAAAATATCAAGGAAACCATGAATGAATTGAAAATTCGTGCCAGTTATGGTGTATTGGGTAATTTGAGCGGCATTGGCAATTATGCTACCCAGTCTGTTGTTTATAAAGGTATGAATAACATGATGGGCACAGAACTTTGGGAAGGTGCCATTACCGGTAAGGAATGGACTTCACCCATGAATGTGACTTGGGAAAAGACGAAGACCTTGAACTTGGGTTTGGATTTTGCTTTCTTGAACAATAAGTTCAGTGTCAGTGCTGATTATTTTATTCAGAAAACAGAAGATATGTTGTTGTCTATGCCGCAGTCTTTGAGTTTTGGCTTGAGTGGGAATCCTACAGTAAATGCAGGTACAGTAGAAAACAAAGGATTTGAAATTTCATTGAATCACCGTAATAATGTAGGCGATTTGTATTATCATGTAGGTGTCAATGCCACCTTTATCAAGAATGAACTGACGGAAGTAAACGGAAGTCGTGATGAATGGCAGGGATTCAATCCTCATGCCAAAGGAACGATCACTTATACCAAGACCGGTCATTCCATAGGTTATTTCAATTTGATAAAGACGGATGGTGTATTCCAAAGCCAACAAGAAATTGATGCGTATGTGGATAAGAACGGTAATAAGATCCAGCCTAATGCACAACCGGGTGACTTGCGTTTCGTGGATTATAACGGAGATGGTAAGATTGACAATAATGACCGTCAGGATGTAGGCTCTGCTTTCCCGAAAGTTAACTTGGGTGTAAGTCTGGGTGCTGAATGGAAAGGTTTGGATTTGAATATGTTCTTTGACGGAAACTTTGGCAACAAGATTTATAATGCCCAGTATTATACTACGGTTTATAATGAATCAACAGGAAACCAATATGCAGAACGCATGAACAGCTGGACTGAAAACAATCATTCTGACATTCCTCGCTGTTTGTTTGGTACTAGCGATCCTAATGGTACAAACTGGGGCTATACGGACCGTTGGTTGGAAAATGGTTCATTCTTGCGCTTGAAGACTTTGGAATTAGGTTATACGTTGCCCAAAGTATGGGTATCTAAAGCCGGTTTGCAGAATGTGCGTGTTTATACGGCTATGGAAAACCTTTTCACTATAACCGATTATAAAGGATATACTCCTGACTTGGGTATGGTAGATGCCGATGGTGCCGGTACATCAGGTGGTTCGGGTGTAATGACCCGTGGTTGTGATGACGGTCGTTATCCGATGGCACGTACTATCACCTTTGGTTTACAAGTAAATTTCTAATTAGGAATAAGTAATATTTGCAGAATATGAAAAAGAATTTTATAAAATACATAGCTGCATTGGCTGTAGCTCCAATGTTGTTGTCTTCTTGTAGTGATGACTTTCTGAATGAGATTGATCCTAACCGTCAGACTCCGACCACTTTCTGGACATCCGAGGATAATGTGATGAAAGGCTTGTCCGCAGTTTATAATCCTTTCCGCCGTATGACCAGTGGATATTATGGTGGGCTGGAAGGCATCATGCATCTTCAGATGCGCGGTGACGACCTTTACCCCACTCGCGGAGAAGAACCTTATATTTGGGAATATTTGTCGTTTGTCAACACAACGAATACAAAGGATTTGAGCTGGGGAAATATCTATGAAGGCATTCAGATGGCGAACGAATTCATATATCGTGCGGCTACGGTTGATATGGACGAAACCAAACGTGAGCAAATGATAGGTGAGGCTTATTTCTTACGTGGATTCTGGTATTTCCGTTTGCGTACTGATTATCGTGATGCGGTTATCCGTACTCTCCCGCAGGATGCAGATCCGGAAACTCATGGACTGTCTAGCGGTAATGAAGTGCTGGAACAGGCTATTTCAGACTTTAAGGAAGCCAAGTCTCGTTTGCCTAAACTTCGTTCAAGCGATGAGAACGGTCGTGTAACTCAAGGTGCGGCTATTGCCATGTTGGGTAAAGCTTATATCTGGAAAGGGGATTATCAGGCCGCTAAGGATGAGTTTGAAATTATAATGAATGGTTATGGTTACGATTTGACTCAAAAGTATGAGGACAACTTCCGTGACGATACGGAATTTAATGCTGAATCTATTTGGGAAATCAATTATGATGCCAAAGGTAATTCGGGTGACGCTTGGGGCAATGGCACTAGTGGAGACATAGTATTTCTTATTTCTCGCTGAAAACAAACGACTTACAGAACTTAAACTTGTGACAGGTAACGATTTAGAAACGAGCTAAGTTCCCTTATCTATCTTATTCTGCATTATTGAAAAGAACGCTTTTTCTAAGTGCAAAGGTAGCGAAATATTTCTCAAAAGCCATATATAAATCAGCATTCAATTAGTATTAACCTCATTATTTAAAACGGAAGTTCAATCGGCTCCTCTATATAAGTTATGACATCTACATTTTCTGGTATTCCGTCTACTTTTATTTTTTTCTTAAGAATTCCATAGTATGATGCTAATGCTCCATTAATATCTTCTTTATCTGCGAATTGAAATCTCCAAGAGCGTTTGAATGTACTACTAATATCACGTCCATTGCATTGTAGGTTAGTTGTTTTACCATCACGATCTATTGAGAATACAAAAGTATATTCTTTGTCATCACCAACTGAGGGTACAAATCTGGTATCAACTTTTAAAATTTTATCATTGATAAATTTGTATGGACTTGCTAAGCCTAATTTCTGCACATTAGTCATTATATCTTCAAAAAAATGTGCCTTAAACTCATTTGGTCTAATCTTACCTTCAGAATTAAAGAACACCTCAAATAACATTCCGTCTATTATTGCCTGTTTGAAGACATCTGCCCATTCTTTTATATAGATGCTGATATTTTCCATAAACATAATAGCATTGCCTGAAGATCCCTCCGCTGCTTGAACAATGTTTCTTCCTAGTACAAATACAGAACTTCTATTTTCAATAGTATCTTGGACACTCAATTTCTGGGTTTTTATGATTTTGTCAATAGCAGGGTTCTGTACATACCAATTATATGTTTTAAGTTGTGTTATAATTTCATCCAGACAACCAGTATTTGCCTCGTTATCATACTGTCCATCAGAGATTGCTGTCCCAGAATACGGAGTATCTTGTTTGGGAACAACTTCATTTGCGACACCTTCATCTTTGGGTAATCCAATATGTTTTTGGTCTATTTTAACATCATCGTTTGACGAAGCATCGTTTTTTGTTACTGCACTTTCTTTCTCTTCTTCAGCTATTGCTAATTGGAAAGATAATGCCAAGTCCTTGTATTGCGACGCAAAAATCTTAACAAAGGTTTTGAAATCAATGATTTTGAACTGGTCACTTTTTGTATAAGTATAGAACTCATACACAAGGCTGTTTTTTGCGACTCTGATTGTTTCTGTATTTCCTGCTGGACGGTATCCTTCTACAGTTTGATTATCTGGGAAATATGTAATATCTGTTTTCATATCCCGAGTAATCAAAATAGCTTTCTTAACATTGTTTTTTTTGCAATAATGCAGTATTTCCATCCAAATAATAAAATCTCCTACTCGATTCTCCTCTTTTGTATTATCTTTATAACCTGGTGGTATGCGATTACTAGAGCGCTGACAAAAAATGTTATCAGCACTACCTACTATTGAAAATATATCAGTGTCTAGGATTCTCCCCTCAAGTTGCTTAACAATCTCTTCATGAACTGTACTTTGATGCTTGGCAATATTTTTACTTATTGCTGTACTTATTTTTTTCAAAGAATCCTCAATAGCATCTATTTCATCTTTAAGGTCCTGTACCTTACCTTGATAAATAGATCCCACCAAAAGAGACTCGCCTACATATCCTTTTACAAAATCGGAAATATTACTAAAATCATTTGAGTATTGTTTAATCTTAGATAATTCTGATAAATAATCGGTTGTTTTATTATGATAGATTTTATTAGAATATTCGTGAATTACCCACACGGGAATATGAAATCTATCTCCACATCTTTTAACCCAATTATAGAAATCTTGTCTTGCCGCATCATTTAGACGATACAATTGAGAAATAATATTTGTATCTATGAATATTGCACAATCATTGTCGCCTAATAAGGCTTTAATTTCACTCTGATATTCAGATATATCTATATTTCGCTTGGGAAATTTCATAAATATCTATGTTATAATCTTAAACTATATAGATGATTATTTTCTTTGTTTTGAGTAATGAGCCTCTAAACTATGTAATTGTTGCATAAACAAGTTTGTCTGTTTAGTATTTTCTACTTTATCGTACAAACTTAGCATAATATATTCCTGTAACAAATCCTTATTTTGTATATAGTGGTGACCACAATCAATTACAGGAATATTGGGATTTAGTTTTGTGGTCTCCATAACATCAATACGGTCAGGGAAGTACCCATAAACATTTGTATAAAACGAGGTCTTAATCCAACGCCATTTGTACATATGAGAACCGCCGAATGAATCCGATGTATATGTTTTAATGTAATATAGGATCTTTATCCGTTTCCAGAAATAGTGTAGCAATATAAGCACTCCTACAACTAATACAATTATCCACAACGAGATTTGATATGTAAAATATGATGATGGGATGCTAAATAACGTGAGTTCGAAATAAGAATAAATATATTTCACTTATAATTAGAAACATAGC
>ERZ506869.28-NODE-28-length-81118-cov-24.9421_pt1 | contig 81118 bp, 87 predicted proteins | sample MGYA00513976_ERZ506869 | MGnify/ENA metagenome assembly ERZ506869 | reverse complement strand
CAATACTTTGTGTATGAATTAGTTGGCTGATTTTGTAATATTTAATGAATGTCCCTTTATAAGCCCGTCAAATAAAAGCGGCTACCCCTCCCGGGCCGCCGCTTTAAAATACAAATGAGCGTACAGCCATTAATGACTGCACAAGGAAAATCAGTTATCTTATATTTTTAATAATTCGCTAATTCTGCTCAAAACTCCCATATCCAAATCCTTTAACTCAATAACATTTAGTGTATCTGTAACATAAAGGTCATTGCCTAAAAATAAATATTTTGCATGAAATATCCTATTATTATAAAAGAAATCCAAAGCTATCTCCCTATCATTCTTTTTATTGCATAATTCTTTAATTCTATTTATAACATACGATTTTTCCATAACAAATAATATTACAGTACTTTTTTACAATTAATCCGCTACAAAGATAAAAAACCCCTTATTAAACTTCACATTATTTATAGAAAAGTTATGTGAAAGTTATTAACAATTTTATTATATTCAAGCTATTAAATGAACAATTAAAACAATATCAGTGATCCATCCGAGTTCTATTTATCCCATATACCTACCTTCTGTTTTTTTCCATCATTATAGCACAAGCTTAAACAATAAAATCCACAAGCAAGCATCTCCTACCGGAATGTCAAGTTTCTCCAAAGGGGAAACGTATAAAAGATGTATCTAAAAATAGTTCCTGAACAGGCTGAAAATAGTTAAGAGAGAAAAATCAAGAAGATTGGAAATGAAATAGCTTCCTCAACAACAAAGCAGAGAACAACAAGGATTTAATTTACATAATACAATCCAGACAGGCAGCCGGAAGGCTGCCTGTTATACTTCTATTTATCTTTAACATTTCCCTTTATAGGGGTCAGGGTTATTTTAGCCCCTTCAACTATCGGAGTTAATATATCAAAAATAACCTGTTTGTATTCAGATAAAGCAATACTCAATAATAGCTCCTCTTTTCTTATCTTATCCGCCAAAGCATTATTATCCTTTTTATATGATTGATCCTGCATATACAGCCGGTAAGTCTTATAGTTCTCATAAAATGCGGAAATAGAACGGAACAAGCGGCCATAATTTTCCTTCAGATTCTGACAATCATTCTCACTGAAGTAATTTCCCGGATTAGAAACAAACACTGTATCTTGAACAGAAACCACAGGCTGTGATACCACAGGCAGAGAATCTACCGGCATCTTCTGATCCAAATAGCCCAGCACCGCTTTTATCTCATTCTCATTAACTAAGTCTTTCAAGATTTTCAATGAGGTATCATAATACTTCATCACTTCATTCGCATTCTCCACACTCATGCTACTGCTATCCATAACGTGACTACTCTTGGAGCCACCGGAACAAGAGGATATGGAGAGGGCGCAAAGAAACACACCATACAATAATAAATTCTTCTTCATACTGCCAGTATTAAATTATAATACCTTGATAACAATATGAAATGATAATTGCTCACGCTCCTGTCCCGTTTTTTTCCAAATTGCTCTTAATTTTCTCTAACAAATAAAGGCATCCCTGCATTTTGGGATTTTCGTAACATACATAGGCCTGTTCAAACAGCATATCTACCGTATCCTTTAAATTAGGAGTAAAAGCAGCTTTATCTATCTGCATTGTTGGGGGAAGTTCCTGAGAATCAAACCATTTTTTCAACTCATTAACCTCTTCTTGAGTATATGTTCTCTTTCTTTCTTTTATCATATTATATATATTTTCTTTAAAATGGATAACCTACTGCAAAGTGAAAAGCAAAATCACGGCTAAAGCGTGGTCGGATAACAGGATATCGCTTTTTACCTGTTTCCACAGGATTTATGGCCTTCATGCCACCGTCAAAACGCAAAATCAAATAATCCAGATCAAGGCGGATTCCCAAACCGTATGCTACAGCTATCTGTTTATAAAACTCGTTAAATTTGAACAAACCACCTTCCTGTCCGGAGTCATCACGAATAGTCCAGATATTACCGGCATCCACAAAAGCCGCTCCATTCAATTTCCAAAACAAATGAGTACGATATTCTACATTCAAGTCCAATTTAATATCACCAGCCTGGTTGATAAAGTCCATTCTCCCATCCTCACTACCTTTATAAACACCAGGTCCTAAAGAACGTACAGACCACCCACGTACACTGTTCGCGCCACCGGAAAAATACCTCTTTTCAAAAGGAAGCATTTTAGAGTTACCATACGGATAAGCCACCCCCACTCCTATATGAAACACAAATGAGTTACGCGGATCTATCATGAAATTCTTTGCAAAATCAAAATCTGCTTTCACATATTGAGCAAAAGGAATATTCGCCAGCACATAATCTTCTCCATCTTTCGGATTAGGGTGAACCAATTTGGAAGCAGCATACAGTAAATTACCAGCCTCTTCAATATTGGCACGAATAGAATAGGAATTTTTAGTAGGTGTACGCATCATGGCGTTTCCTGCACTGTTATAGGTAAAGCTGTACCCTGTACGCACAACAAGCTGATTTTCATAACTGGCTTTCAAAAGAGAATTTTTCAGAGTCATATCATCTAAATATTCCTGAAAAGCCGATGACTTTCTAGGCATATATACATAATTGACATCTACCAAATCCAAACGGTGTTGCATACGTTTCCTGTCAGTCCATTTATAACTCCATGAAGCAGAAGCCAGTGTACGCGAGAATTCCGGACGAACTTGCGATGTGAACTTTAAGCCGACCTCTGAAGTCGCTCTAATTTTCTTTTTAAAATTCGATGATAGAAAAGGAAACATGAACTGAGGGAAATTCAAGCTGCTTTCTACCCCATACTCCATGTAATTATCATTCACATAATCCTGTGAAGCCACCCCCAATCCCGTAATGGCCTCATAAGCGCCACGCACTTTCATCATAAAGGTTTCGGAACCTTTGAATACATTGCGGTGCTGAAAAGAAACCGAGGCAGCCGCTCCCAAGTCACCAGCCGAATTAGTTCCTTCTACTTCAAACGCCATGGATTTATTTTTGTTCTTTGCCAAAAATACGTACGCGTCCAGTTGCGTACCATTTTCTCCATTCACTTCACGAAAACGAATATTAGAGTATTTCAAGGCACGCAAACGCCCCAGATTGGAATAGGTGTTTTGCACATCCTGTTCACTATACAGTTCTCCCGGACGGATACGATTGAAATCAACCAACACTTGCGGACGGAGAAAAGCCTTTCCCTTGTAATACATACTATATCCTTTGTATCGCAAAGAATCAAATTCTTCCAAAGTACCTTCCTGTACCGACATGATTTCATCATCCGCCAGAAAGTTCACTTCTCCCACCTTGTATTGTCTATGCTTCTGCGGCAAATCTTCTTTTCTACGCTGATAAGGAAGTAATCTTAAAGTCAAGTCCACCAAATAGGTATTTCTAGCCGTATCCGCCTGATAGACCAAAAAATCCTTGTTGAACTTATAATAACCCTTATTCTGCAATAATTTGGTAATCCGCTGCCGTTCAGCATCCAGCACATTCACATCAAACAGCATACCGGGCGCCAACAAACTTTGGGCAGAATCCTGCCGCATATAGTCACTGATAACCAAATCATCTATATCATACACCACATGACGTACCTTATAAGGATGCCCGGCATGAATACGGTAAGCCAATTTCAATTTGTTCTTCCTCGTTTTTTTATCCAGGTGCACAGTAGCCCCCATATACCCCATATTACGTACTGCTTTCTCTATTTCCTCCTGGGATTTCAGGGCAACAGATTCATCATAGATTACCGGAGCATCACCAATCTTCCTAAAAAAACGATTAATCCATTTAGTGGAGTCCACACCTGAGACGCAATAAGTACGCATAGGTATCTTAACCAAATTGAACCATTTGGCATTAGGATTCTGACGAATATATGAATTGAATAGTGACGGCTTCACCTCCTTCGTTTCAGATACAATCCTGACCTCATCCAATAAATATTTATCCTCAGGAATAAATTTACTGACCGAACACGAGGTGCATAGTGCTATAATAAATGTGCATATATATGGGCGTGCGCTTTTCTTCATACAAATCCGTAACCTTCGCAAATTTATCTACAAAGATAGATATTAATTGAAAATATCTTCTTAGCTTTGCTCCAAATATTTGTTATTAAATAGAAATTATCATGCTGAGCAAAAACAAAATAAAATATATCCGTTCGTTGGAACTGAAAAAAAAACGCAAAGAAGAACAAGTTTTTGTGGCCGAAGGGCATAAATTGGTAGGCGATTTATTGGGACACTTCCCTTGCAAGTTACTGATTGCCACTTCCAATTGGCTGAAAATGAACCACTCTGCCACGGCCAACGAAATTATTGAAGTAACACAAGAAGAGTTGTCACGTGCCAGTCTTCAAAAGACGCCCCAAGAGGTATTGGCCGTTTTTGTACAACCTTCTTATGATTTAAATCCGGAAGTTATTAAAAGTTCTCTATGCCTGGCGCTGGACGATGTACAAGACCCAGGGAATCTGGGAACCATTATCCGCTTGGCAGACTGGTTTGGCATTGAACATATCTTCTGCTCGACAGGAACAGCAGATGTGTATAATCCCAAAACCGTACAGGCAACCATGGGGGCATTGGCAAGAGTAAAAGTTCATTACTGTTCTTTACCACAGCTTATTGAAAGCCTGACCGATATTCCTGTATACGGCACCTTTTTAAACGGGAACATTATTTATGCAGAATCCCTGTCGGCCCATGGATTGATTGTCATGGGAAATGAAGGAAAAGGAGTAAGCCCTGAAGTAGAGAGACTGATAAACAAGAAGTTATATATTCCCAATTATCCTCAAGAACGGGAAACCTCCGAATCATTGAATGTGGCAATTGCCACAGCAGTGGTTTGCTCGGAGTTCAGAAGACGTTTATTGCCTTAAAATTCATATTTCCATCGGTATATGCAATAATTTCTGAATGGGAAATACTATAACGCTACCCTAAGCATATATTATAAACGTACCAGTCTGCTTCCCGTTGTAAACTCCTTTCCCGGCAAATCAAAATCAGCTATATGCCATGCATATACAGGCTGTTCACATCCTGTTTCCAGCATGGCACGGTGCAGGAAATCAGCAAACTTCTCTCCGGAACAAATCTCCAGCGCATACATCGGAGAAATAATAATCACTCCGCCTATCCATTGTGTCGCACTAAGCTCCTCCTTCAATGGAAAATATGCACGCACTCTACCGCTGTCTTCCAACTCCACTACATATTTAGAATAACAGCCATCCACCGAAACATAAAGATAATGACAAGCAAAACGTCTCATACCCACAAAAGATAATTAATTTCTGCGCTTGATTCTCTGAGGACGATCTGAGTGAGAATGATCTGCCGCATTATTCTCCTTCATTTCACGTGGATTCATACGGACGGGAACATTTTTCCTGATATCCACCGATTGAATCGAATCTGCTTTCTTCTCTGTTACCACCGAATCAGTTCCAACACGCTGTTCCACAGCCAAACTATCCTTTCCGGCAACTGTCATTGTATCTACCGGTTCATGATAACGGGTCAAAGCAATATTATTGATAATCAGTCCCGGCTTATTCGTTGACGAATCACTATCCATATAGTAAATAAATCCGCTCACACTCTTGATGGCAAAAGCAGAATCAGGCTTTATATACAAAGTCTGCACACCGGAACATGTGATATCCTTCACACGCCCCACCACAGAATCATTATCAAACAAAATATTGAATCCCATAGTGGCTCTCCGTTCCCCTTCCGAAAGGAATATATAATCAGCAGACCACAGGAAAGCATCCTTTACTTTGAAATTACTATCGGCGGGAATCTCAAAAGTTACCTTATTCGCCAACGGAACATCTGTCAGCCAATAAAGTTTACGGTCATACCATACATCCACAGTATCTCCCGGCAACGATGTAGCCGGTTTATCCTCACGCAACGCCAGCAACTCCTGCATGCGTTTTTTCTCACTGCGGAAGCGTTCCCCCACCTTTTTATAAAGACCGGCAAGTTCCTCCGTGTGACGTGTGTACCACACCATGGACGAATCGAAATCAGCTTCAGTAATATGATACTTCTCGAAGACATAATTCTTATACGCCTCCTTTTGATAATTATCAGAATAACTCAGATTATTGCCCATGGAGATACTTAAATGATAATCGTACAAGATATTCTCCATCCTGTCCGGCTGGATAATATCTTCAGGCACTTGCTTGCCACACCCCACCATAAAAGCCGCACCCAGCAGCCACACCCAAGTAATATTCCTGCGACGCATCATTTATTCTTTAATTTCTTCTGCTGACGGGTGAATATTCTTATTCAGATACTTACCGTAAAATAACAACAACGCCACAATACCGCAACTGATGGCAGCATCGGCAAAATTAAATATCGGACTGAAAAATATGAAATGTTCCCCTCCTATTCCCGGTATCCATTCGGGCCAGTTGGTTTCAATAATGGGAAAATAGAACATATCCACCACCTTACCATGCAACCATTCCGAATACCCTTCACCTACCGGAACAAAAGAAGCGATGGTACTATGAGTACTTTCATTAAAAACAACGCCATAGAACACACTGTCTATAATATTACCGATAGCCCCTGCCAAAATTAAAGAGATACATACAATATAACCAGTCTTATAATTCTGTTTCACTATTTTTGCCAGATACCAGATAATCAATCCCACAGCTACAATACGGAAGGTAGTAAGGAATAACTTTCCGAATATTTCCATACCGAAAGCCATGCCGTTATTTTCTGTAAAATAGATATAAAACCAATCTGTTATGCGGATACTCTCATGCCAGTACATATTGGTCTTTACCAATATCTTTATTATCTGGTCGATAATCAGAACTGCAAAGACGATAAGAACAGAGAGCTGCCCTTTGGTGAGTAGTTTCTTCATTTATTAAATTGAAAATTAATTAATGGTTAATGATTAGCCGTTAGCGGTTAATACTGTAACATGACAGTGAAACTCATTAACTATTAATCACTAACCATTAACCACTATTTTATTTCTTTCCTTCGTTCTTTGCCTCAATGCTCAGTGTTGCATGAGGTACTGCACGAAGCCTTTCCTTCGGAATCAACTTGCCGGTTTCACGGCAAATACCATAAGTTTTGTTCTCGATACGTACCAATGCCGCCTGCAATCCCTGAATAAACTTCAGCTGACGTGCCGCCAACCGGGTCGTTTCTTCTTTAGACAATGTATTAGCACCTTCTTCCAAAACTTTATAAGTAGGGGAAGTATCGTCCGTATCATTACCGTCCTTATTCATGATACTACTTTTCAGTCTATCATAGTCACGCTGAGCCAATTCCAGTTTTTCCATGATAATGGCACGGAATTCCTCCAGTTCCGCATCTGAATATCTAGTTTTTTCAGCCATATAACTTAGTTTTAAAAGGTTAATTATTCTTTTACGACACTCACATAAAGTGAGAAATCATCAAAATTTAATTCTGTACCGTTCTTCACTTCATCCACTAATTCCAGGGAGTTAGCAAGAACCTGGTTACAAATATAAGTATTATATTCATTTACTGCATCATCGGTTTGAGGATTTTTAGATAATGCCACTTTTATTTTGTCCGTTATCTCAAAACCACTGCTCTTACGGATATTCTGTATACGGTTTACCAATTCACGGGCAACCCCCTCACGACGCAGTTCTTCGGTTACGGTAACCTCCAAGGCCACAGTCAGTTTACCTTCATTGGCAACCAGCCATCCCGGAATATCCTCACTGAAAATCTCCACATCCGTTGTTTCGATAACCGCTTCCGCACCATCAAGCACAAAGGTATATTTACCATTTTTCTCCAATTCGGCAATAGCTTCCTGCGACATTCCGGCTACGGCTGCGGCGACAGCTTTCATCTGTTTGCCGAATTTCGGGCCGAGTTTTTTAAAGTCACATTTCACCTTTTTCACCAATACGCCTGCGGCTCCGTCTACAAACTTGATTTCTTTCACGTTCACTTCGCTCATAATCAAGTCTTTTACGGCTTCGATGTGCATTTTCTGCTCTTCGTCCACCACCGGAACCATGATACACTGCAAAGGCTGGCGCACTTTGATATTGACTTTGCGGCGCAATGCCAATACCATAGAAGTAACATCCTGAGCCATCTGCATACGCGCTTCCAGTTCTCCGTCTATCAATGCCTCATTACATTCCGGGAACTTGGCCAAGTGTACAGAAACCACAGTGTCACGACCTGTAGCCGCAATCAAATCCGTATACAACCGGTCGGCATAGAACGGAGCGATAGGCGCCATCAGCCTGGCCACTGTTTCAAGACAAGTGTACAATGTCTGATAAGCGGACAGCTTATCCTGTGACATGGCATTACCCCAGAAACGTTTACGGTTCAAGCGCACGTACCAGTTACTCAAATTATCATTTACGAAGTCTGTAATCAAACGTCCCGCCTTGGTCGGTTCGTAATCGTTGTAGCAAGCGTCCACATTCTTCACCAATGAATTCAGAACAGACAGAATCCAACGGTCTATCTCCGGACGTTCATTTACCGGCACTTCCGCTTCCTGATAAGCGAAGCCATCCACATTGGCATAAAGTGCAAAGAACGAATAGGTATTATACAAAGTACCGAAGAATTTACGACGAACCTCATCCACCCCGTCGGTATCAAATTTCAAGTTATCCCACGGAGAAGAATTGGTAATCATGTACCAACGCAAAGGATCGGAGCCATACTGTTCGATAGCGCCGAACGGATCTACCGCATTGCCCAGACGTTTTGACATTTTGTTTCCGTTCTTGTCCAGAACCAAGCCGTTAGAGATTACGTTCTTGTAAGCCACACTGTCGAATACCATCGTAGCGATAGCATGTAACGTAAAGAACCAGCCACGGGTCTGGTCCACCCCTTCTGCAATGAAGTCCGCAGGATAATAAGTGCGGTTGTCCACAATTTCCTTATTTTCGAACGGATAGTGCAACTGCGCGTAAGGCATCGCACCGGAGTCGAACCACACATCAATCAAGTCCGCCTCACGTTTCATCGGCTTGCCGCTTTCAGATACCAAGATGATATCATCCACATACGGACGGTGAAGGTCTATCTTGTCATAATTCTCCCCGTTATATTCGCCCGGAACAAAACCTTTTTCCTTATAAGGATTGACGGTCATAAATCCGGCAGCTATTGATTTTTCTATTTCATCATACAATTCCTCTACGGAACCGATACAAAGCTCCTCTCCTTCTTCACTGCGCCAGATAGGCAGCGGAGTTCCCCAATAACGGGAACGGCTCAAGTTCCAGTCATTCAAGTTTTCCAGCCACTTGCCGAAACGGCCTGTTCCGGTAGATTCCGGCTTCCAGTTGATAGTCTTGTTCAGTTCCATCATGCGCTCTTTGGCTGCGGTAGACCGGATGAACCAACTGTCCAGCGGATAGTAGAGCACCGGTTTGTCAGTACGCCAGCAGTGCGGATAATTGTGTACATGCTTTTCTATCTTGAACGCCTTGTTGGCGGCTTTCATCATCATACAGATATAGATATCGAGTGATTCGGCGGCAGCGGCAGCTTTTTCATCGTACTTGCCATCTACAGTAAACTGAGGATCATAAGCATTCTTCACCCACCGGCCCTGATATTCCTTATATTTCTCTACGTCCACACATTCCTTTACGAAAGCCTCGTCCAGTTCGTCCAACAGATAGAATTTACCAGTCAGATCCACCATAGGACGGGTTTCCCCCTTCTTGTTTATCATGAACAGAGAAGGAATACCTGCCGCACGTGCCACAAAAGCATCGTCTGCACCGAATGTCGGAGCGATATGTACGATACCCGTACCATCTTCGGTAGTTACATAGTCACCGGGAATAACGCGGAATGCCTCACCGGCCGCTTCTTGCCATTTCCCGTTTTCATCCACAGTCACCGGTTTCACCCAAGGAATAAGCTGTTCGTATTCCATGCCTACCAGATCCGGTCCTTTATATTCACCCACTACTTTGAACGGAATCAGTTTGTCACCCGGCTTATAGTCTTCCAGCGCCAATTCTTCCGCTTTCTTGTTAAAGTGAGTATAAAGCAAAGCTTTCGCCAACACTACGGTCATCTTTTCCCCAGTATATCCGTTGTAAGTCTGCACAGCCACATAGTCTATTTTCGGTCCTACGCACAATGCCGTATTCGAAGGCAATGTCCACGGAGTAGTGGTCCATGCCAGGAAATAAGGCGTTCCCCATTCCGCCATTTCGGGTTTCGGATTCTTCATCTTGAACTGTCCTACCACAGTGGTGTCTTTCACATCACGGTAACAGCCCGGCTGGTTCAGCTCGTGCGAGCTCAATCCTGTTCCGGCAGCCGGAGAGTAAGGCTGGATGGTGTAGCCTTTATATAACAGACCTTTGTTATAAAGCTGCTTCAAGAGCCACCACAGCGTTTCAATATAGCGGTTGTCATAAGTGATATAGGGATTCTCCAAATCCACCCAGTAACCCATCTTATGAGTAAGGTCTGTCCACTCTTTGGTAAACTTCATCACGTCCTTACGGCAAGCTGCGTTGTACTCGGCAACAGAAATGGTCTTTCCGATATCCTCTTTGGTGATATGCAATGCCTTTTCCACACCCAGTTCCACAGGCAGTCCGTGAGTATCCCATCCGGCCTTACGCTTCACCTGGAACCCTTTCATGGTTTTATAGCGGCAGAAAGTATCTTTAATAGTACGCGCCATCACGTGGTGAATACCCGGCATACCATTGGCCGAGGGAGGTCCTTCATAAAACACGAAAGAAGGACATCCTTCACGTTCTGTCATACTCTTGGCGAAAACATCGTTTTCATCCCACTTCTTCAGCACATCTTTATTGACCTGTGATAGGTTGAGTTGCGAGTGTTCAGCAAATTTCTTACTCATAATTTTATATCGTTTTCTTGTATTCTCTAACTAAAAGGCAATGCCTTCCAAAAATTAAGGTGCAAATTTACAAGAAAATTAGATAGATAGAAAGTTTTGACGCTTGTTTTTTTAATCAGATAACGGATACTGTTTCAGAATAACTGCATAAGGCATGGGAAAAGCCCCTGTTCTTATCAAAATCAACAGCAACAAGAACCGGTTCTTGTTATTGCAGTCTTTTCCGGTATGCCGAGGTATTTTCCCCCGTCATATTCTTAAAGAAGCGGCTGAAAGTACCCACACTTTCAAAGCCCAAAATCACCGATATCTCTTTGATGCTGTGCGAGGTATGCAGCAACAGCCGTTTCGCTTCGGTCACCACTCGTTCTTGTATAATCTTCAAAGGGGAAGGCATACCGTAGGCGGCAAATAAATTGGAAAGCGTCTTGGGAGAACGATGCAACAAAGCAGCATATGCCTGTACCTGTTTTTTCTCCTTGAAGTGATTGTCCACCAACACATAATAACGCTGGATGATGTCAAAACCTTTTTCATTAACCGGAAAGCCGGACAACTGCTTACGGGCCAGCCGGGTACACAGAATGATGAAACGTTTCAACAGCAGGCGGAGCATTTCTCCCTGCAGGTTATCCCGCAGGATGTATTCGGTAACCATTCTGTCCACCACCTCGTGCAACAGTTCGGAATCGGCTATCGGGAGCCGCAGATGCACTATACCGGAAGTTCCGTTAAACAGCACTCCGCTGCACGATACTTCTTTCTCGTGCTTGTAAATGCCGTAAAAATTCTCGTTGAAAAGAAGAGCAAGATACCTGCCCGATACATTCTTGAACTCCGTGCGGTGAAGATTACTCACAGAGATGATTTCATCCTGCTCCATCTCTATTTCCACATGGTCTACTATCAATGTCAGTTTGCCTTCCTGGACCCATATAAACTTATACAGACTACCATTGTCACAGATGACCCTGTCTGTGTGAAACGCTTCAGTCAGTATCATCGTTTCCTGCAAAGATGTATCGTATGCGTAATTCATCATGGCTAAACTGTTTTGTGCATTTCTTTCTGTTGGTTTATACAAAGATAGTGATTTTCACTTATATTAAACCACCCTGTTATTGCACAGTCCAGAAGCAATACACATAATTAACAATCTGATTTACAACGCATAGCACATATCACAATGTAAAGAGGAGGCAAAGTATCAGAAAGAAAAAAGGAATTTTTGCCATCATTTTAGGAAATCTAGCTATGATATAACCCTACAGGGAATTCGTCAACCATTAAAATAAGCGTATCTTTGTGCCAAGAGATTTCCTTCTATAATCTAGACGAAAAAGAACACTTGATTCTTTTAACCTGAACTTTGGACTTTGATTTTCTCCCAATAAGGATTTCTCTCATAATAAATTCAGATTTTATCCCGCCGGGAGGCAAGATAAGGTCATGCAAAAAAATCTCCCAAAAAAAGAAGAGGGTGTCCGCCATTGAAACGGACACCCTCTATTATGTGTATATCCACATTGCCGGAAACCATTTATTTCCCTGTTTCCCCCATCGTGTTTGCAGGTTTTTCAATACCTTCGCTTGTAGCACGTTCTTCCATACGCTGGATACGTGCGTCAAGATCGGGATGAGTAGAGAACAACTGATTCAGCTTGCTGCTTTTCTTTGCTCCTGCCTCTTCTTGCAATTTTTTCAATTTCTGGAATGACAATGCCATCGCCCAAGGATTCTTACCTGCTTTCTTCAGAAATTCGTAACCGTAATCATCGGCGGCGCGTTCCTGTTTTTGTGAATAAGTAGCATTGACCAATGCCTCTCCCAAGTCACCCAACTGGGAATCTGTCAGAGCAGCCGCTTTTCCTCCTTGTGATGAAATACCATCTTTCAATGCCGATGTCAGCAATGCGGTACGGAAGCCGTTCTTTGAGTCCTTGTGTGCCACATGGCCTACCTCATGGCCTATTACCCCCAACAGTTCTTCGTCTGTCATGATATCCATCAATGAAGAGAATACCCGCACGCTACCGTCTGCACAGGCGAACGCATTTACATCAATCACATAATATACTTTGAAATTCAGCGGCATCCCTTCCACTTCGGTCAACCCTTCAGTCAGTTTTTTCAAGCGGACAGTATACGGATCATCGTCTGCACAAACCTGATTATGCTTATCCATCCAGTCAATGTACTCCTTTACATACTCTGTCATCTGCTCATCGGTCAAAGTCACCGCTTTTGCAGCCTTCACGGCTCCCCCCACTGCCTTCTTCAAATTAAACTGGGCCATTGCAGGAGTTACCCCCGCCAAGCATAACAGCATGACGGCCACCTTTAATAATGCTTTTTTCATTTTTGTGTGTTTTAGATTAAACGCTTCATTTTATTTCTTAAGAAACGGTACAAAAGAACACATTTTTATTCTATCTACCAATCTTTACAAGAATATTTTTGCCAACGCCCCGCCTCAAGCACCCGCCGGAAAGTGAAAAGCCATCGCGAATCCACTTCGCGATGGCCCTTACCCATTTTATATACACCTTTAAACAAAATGATACCCACGCCCTAATTCACTAACCCCTTGCGGGCATGAGCTGATCTTTTTCTTATTTATTTGCACGGGCTTCCGCAATGTAGCCCAATGCTTCTTTACATTTTGCCGTTACATACGCCCAGTCTTCCGCGGCTACCTTGTCGCCAGGGAACAATTTAGAACCCATACCCACACAGAACACACCTGCCTTAATCCAAGAAGTCAGATTTTCCTGAGTCGGTTCCACACCACCGGTTACCATCAGTTTAGACCAAGGCATCGGAGCCAGCAGACCTTTAACCAATTTTGCTCCCAATACATCACCCGGGAATATTTTGCAAAGATCGCAACCTACTTCCTGAGCGAAACCCACCTCGGACACACTTCCGCATCCCGGAGTATAAGCCACCAAACGACGGTTGCACACTTTAGCGATTTCAGGATTGAACAACGGACCTACCACAAAGCAAGCACCCAATTGCAAGTAAAGAGCGGCAGTAGCAGGATCAACGATAGAACCTACTCCCATAGCCATTTCAGGACACTCCTTTGCCGCGTATTTCACAACTTCCGCAAATACTTCATGAGCAAAGTCACCACGGTTTGTAAATTCGAATGCACGAACTCCGCCGTCATAACAAGCTTTCACCACTTTCTTTGCCACTTCTGCATCTTTATGGTAGAATACAGGAACCATGCCGGTTGAACCAATCTTGTCCAACACTGCTATTTTATCAAAACGAGCCATAATGTTATATTTTAGTTTAAATGAAAGATAGAAACACAAATGATACAAATAAAACATGTATCAAAAATTTGCGTTATTTGCGTCATTCGTGTTCCTATAAAAAACAAATTTAGCGTTGTACACGTCCGCTGGCATCGCCACCAGCCAATGCTTCCACTTCGTCTACAGATACCAAATTGAAGTCACCGTTGATAGTATGCTTCAAAGCAGAAGCGGCAACAGCAAATTCAAGGGCGGCACCCTGATTCGGTTTGGTCAGCAGACCGTGAATGATACCTCCGGAGAATGAGTCGCCACCACCTACCCGGTCAATAATCGGGTTGATGTCATAGCGTTTTGATTCATAAAATTCTTCTCCGTTATAAATCATAGCCTTCCAGCCGTTGTGAGTAGCCGAGAATGATTCGCGCAAGGTAGAAACCACATATTTAAAGCCGAATTCTTTTGCCATAGCCTTGAAGATTCCTTTGTAACCTTCTGCATTGGTTTCACCGGCTTCCACATTCGCTTCCGGTTTGAAGCCCAGACAAAGTTCGGCATCTTCTTCGTTGCCTATACATACATCTACATACTGCATCAACGGTTTCATGATAGACTGTGCTTTTTCTTTTGTCCACAGTTTCTTGCGGAAATTCAAGTCTACAGATACCGTAACGCCATGACGTTTTGCAGCTTCACAAGCCAGTTTGGTCAGTTCGGCAGCCTTGTCAGAAATAGCCGGAGTGATACCCGACCAGTGGAACCAGTCCGCACCTTCCATGATAGCGTCAAAGTCGAAATCGCAAGGATCGGCTTCGGCGATAGCCGAGTGGGCACGGTCATAAATTACTTTGCTAGGACGCATGGAAGCTCCTGTTTCCAGATAATAGATACCTACGCGGTCGCCACCACGACAGATGAAATCGGTCTTCACACCATATTTACGCAATGCATTCACAGCAGACTGTCCAATTTCGTGTTTCGGCAATTTAGTTACGAAATAAGCTTCGTGACCGTAGTTCGCGCAACTCACCGCTACGTTCGCTTCACCACCGCCATAAACAACATCAAATGAATCCGACTGCACAAAACGTGTGTTTCCCGGAGTTGACAATCTCAACATAATTTCACCTAAGGTTACTACTTTTCCCATAATTTCGTGATTTTAAATTGTTATATATTTATTCGTTTAACTTTCAACCCAATTAAAATACTGGTTTACATATCCATAGACGAATCACATCGTAACCTTGTACTCAACAGACCACTCAAATAATTCATCCGTGTGCGCGCACAAAGGTACTATTTATTTTTTTAAAACCAAAAATTGTTATATATTTGTATCGAAAAAAAATAAATTATCAGTGTGCACGAGCACAATATATATAATTAAGGTATGAATAAACTGCCCGAAAGAATCAGAATCAAGGATATCGCGCGCCTGGCAGATGTGTCAGTCGGCACAGTAGACCGTGTATTGCATGGCCGCACAGGGGTATCCGAAGCCAGCCGGAAACGGGTGGAAGAAATATTGAAGCAACTGGATTACCAGCCCAATATGTATGCCAGCGCATTGGCATCCAACAAAAAGTATCTGTTTGTCTGCCTGCTGCCACAGCACAAGGAAGGCGATTACTGGACCGATGTGGAACTGGGGATGAAAAGAGCCGTAGAAACCTTTTCGGATTTCCACATCACCCTGTCCGTGATGTACTATGACCAATATGAATATTCCTCCTTCATCAATGCCGGTGAGGAAATACTGAAACAAGAGCCGGACGGCGTATTGCTCGCCCCCACTATTCCTGAGATGACGGCCAGATTCACCGACAAGTTGCAAGAACGGGAAATACCTTATATATTTATAGACTCCAACGTGGCCAGTCTGAATCCGCTGGCATTCTTCGGGCAGAAATCCGACCAAAGCGGATACTTTGCCGCCCGCATGGCCATGATGTTGGGAGAATGTCCCAAAGAAATCGTTATCTTCAGACAAATCAACGAAGGCCGCCTGGGATCAAACCAGCAGGAAAACCGTGAAAAAGGATTCAGAAAATATATGCAGGAGCATTTTCCCGACTGCAAGATAGTGGAACTGAACCTCTACGCCAAGCGTCCGGACGAGGACGAGGCGCTGATGAACCGCTTTTTCCAAGAGAACCCACAGGTTACGTGCGGCATCACTTTCAACTCGAAAGTGTACATTATAGGAGAATATCTCATCGGGCACAACATGAAAAATTTCAAACTGATTGGGTACGATTTATTACACCGGAACGTCTCTTGTCTGAAAGAGGGCGCAGTGGATTTCCTGATTGCTCAGCAACCTACCGCACAAGGATACAGCGGCGTAGAGAGCCTGTGCAATCACCTGATCTTCAAGAAAGAGGTGAAACAATGCAATTACATGCCCATCACCCTGCTTGCGGTGGAGAACGTGGATTTCTATCTGGACGCGCATAAAAAGTAAATCTGATAACTAAAAATAGAAATGGAAACAAAGTATTTGAAAATCAATCCGGCTGATAACGTAGTGGTGGCTATCTCGGACTTAAAAGCAGGCGAGACCATCACGGTAGACGGTCATGCCATCACGTTGAAGGAAGACGTGCCTGCCGGCCATAAGGTGACACTGAAAGATTTCGCCCAAGGCGAGAATATCATCAAGTATGGTTACCCCATCGGCCATGCCGTGACTGCCGTGGAACAAGGACGCTGGATCAATGAAACCCAGATAAAGACAAACCTTGCCGGACTGTTGGATTACACCTACAATCCGGTCAGCGTAGACCTCAATATCCCGAAGAAAGACCTGACGTTCAAAGGATACCGCCGCAAAAACGGTGATGTAGGTATCCGTAACGAGGTATGGATTATCCCCACCGTGGGTTGTGTAAACGGTATCATCGGACAACTGGCCGAAGCGTTACGCCGCGAAACCAACTGCGAAGGTGTGGACGCTATCGTGGCATTCCCTCACAACTATGGCTGTTCACAGCTGGGCGATGACCACGAGAATACCAAGAAAATTCTCCGCGACATGATTCTGCATCCTAATGCAGGAGCCGTACTGATTGTCAGTCTGGGCTGCGAGAACAACCAGCCGGATGTTTTCCGCGAGTTTCTGGGCGATTACGACACAGACCGCGTAAAGTTCATGGTAACTCAGAAAGTGGGGGATGAATCTGAAGAGGGTATGAAGATTCTGCGTGAACTGTACGCCAAAGCCAAGACCGATGTACGCGAGGATGTTCCTTTGTCCGAGCTGCGTGTAGGCTTGAAATGCGGCGGTTCGGATGGCTTCTCAGGTATCACCGCCAATCCGTTGCTGGGTATGTTCTCCGACTTCCTGATTGCACAGGGCGGTACTTCCGTACTGACGGAGGTTCCCGAAATGTTCGGTGCGGAAACCATCCTGATGAACCGTTGCCGCACCAAGGAACTGTTCGAGCAGACCGTACACCTGATTAATGACTTTAAGGAATATTTCCTGTCACACGGCGAGCCAGTGGGCGAAAATCCGTCACCGGGCAACAAGGCAGGTGGTATCTCCACCCTGGAAGACAAAGCGTTGGGATGTACCCAAAAATGCGGCAAAGCATACGTTGACGGAGTTATGGGCTATGGCGACCGCCTGAAAGTGAAAGGTTTGAACTTGCTTTCCGCACCGGGCAACGATTTGGTAGCTGCCACCGCCCTTGCCTCCTGCGGCTGTCACATGGTGCTCTTCACTACCGGCCGCGGTACTCCGTTCGGTACGTTTGTTCCTACCATGAAGATTTCCACCAACTCCACTCTGGCTAAAAACAAACCGGGATGGATTGACTTCAATGCCGGAGTCATCGTAGAAAACGAACCGATGGAAAAGACCTGCGAACGCTTTATAGACTATATCATCCGTGTTGCCAGCGGAGAACCGGTAAACAATGAAAAGAAGAATTATCGCGAAATCGCCATCTTCAAGACAGGCGTGACACTATAATCCAATTTTATCCCCAACTTTCCCAATACTCTTACAGCCCTGCCTTCCCTGTTACGAAGGTGGGGCTGTGACCTTTTTCCCCCATATATTGTTATACAGCAAGTCTTTTTGTAACTTTGCACCTCATTTTATAAAATACAAATTCATGAACGGTGAAAAATTAACTCCAATAACCAATAAGCCCAGTCTATGGGCACTCAGTCCACTGCTGGTATTTCTATGCCTGTATCTGGTGACTTCCATCATTGTAAACGACTTCTATAAAGTCCCCATCACGATTGCTTTCATGGTATCCTCGGTCTATGCGGTATGCATCACCAAAGGCCTGAGCCTGAATGAGCGAATGCTGCAATATTCCATCGGCGCAGCCAACAAGAACATCATGCTGATGATCTGGATTTTCATCCTGGCAGGCGCATTCGCCCAAAGTGCCAAAGATATCGGGGCCATTGACGCGACCGTCAACCTTACGCTTCTCCTGCTGCCGGACAATCTGCTGCTGGCAGGCATCTTCCTGGCTGCCTGTTTCATCTCACTCTCCATCGGAACCTCGGTAGGAACCATCGTGGCACTAGTCCCCGTGGCAGCAGGCATCGCAGAGAAAACCGACATGAACCTGGCCTTCATGACAGGTATCGTGGTGGGAGGAGCCTTCTTCGGCGACAACCTTTCATTCATCTCGGATACCACCATCGCCGCCACCCGTACCCAGGGATGCGCCATGCGTGACAAGTTCCGGGTAAACTTCATGATAGCCCTTCCGGCCGCTCTGATGGTTTTCGGCTACTATATTTTCAGAGGGATGGACGTGATGACCACCCACGACATCCAGTCGGTGGAATGGATCAAAATCCTCCCCTACCTGGTTGTGTTGGGAACCGCCATAGCAGGTATGAATGTGGCACTCGTACTGATACTGGGCATCGCCACAACGGGAGTGATCGGCCTGTTCACGGGGAGCATCGGCCTGTTCGACTGGCTCGGCTCCATGGGCACAGGGATCACCGGGATGGGTGAGCTCATCATCATCACCTTGATGGCAGGCGGTATGCTGGAACTGATCCGTTTTAATGGCGGAGTGGACTATATCATCCAAAAACTGACCAAACACGTCAACAGCAAACGCGGAGCCGAACTTTGCATCGCGGCTTTGGTGAGCATCGCCAATTTCTGCACAGCCAACAATACGATAGCCATCATCACAGTGGGACCGCTTGCCAACGATATCGCTACCCGCTACAGGGTGGACAAACGCAAGAGTGCAAGTATTCTGGATACTTTCTCGTGTGTCATCCAGGGAATCATCCCTTACGGAGCACAAATGCTGATTGCTGCCAAACTGGCTTCCCTGTCTCCTTTGAGCATTATCGAATACTTGTACTATCCGGTAGCCATCGGGATATTTGCCCTGCTGAGCATCTTCTTGAGATACCCCAGACGGTATTCGTGAAAACAAGCGGCAGACGGTTATATTCCACCACGCACAGACCGGCTGAACTCTTTCGCAATGTCCAGACGATGAAGGTGAAAGATTTATAATCTTACAGCTGTAAGATATAGCATCTTACACGTGAAAGATCCATATCTTCCGTGATTAACGGCGCGTACCTGGGGGGGCAAATAGCATTCAACAAAGATACGATATGCATTTATCCATGGGCGGTCCAACTCCTCTTTCTTCCAAATCCGGAATCGTGCGTGGTGTATCCACCCGAACCCGGATAGGGAAAATCTCATTGATATAGCGTTTCTGTCGAGGTGCAAATCCTATGTTTTTGAAGAGTTCAACAACAGCAACAACAGTTATTTCTTTTTCTTTGTTACTGTTGTTTTTCTTCTCTTCTCTATTCTTTTCTTCTCTTATAAAGTTTTGCTTAAAGCTTGCTTGCAAACTCCTATTAACACATTCATTATCAATACATTGCAGTGTATTTTCGGTTACATTTTCATCATCACTTTTTTCAATCGTGTTTTTCATGCATTTTACACTGTTTTCCGCATTGTTTTCCGTGTTGTTTTCCTTATTGTCTGCATCGTCATTCGCTTCTTTATCCGCTGCCGTGAGGACAGTAGAAGTGATTACTTTTTCAGCTGTCTGCACAGTCTTTTTCTTGCTGCTTCTTCCTCCTTTGCTACCGGCGGCGGCACGTTGCTCCGAAAGCTTATTCTGATAACCCATCACCTCATCCAGATACAGGCATCGGAAATATCCGTCCTCCATTATGACAAACAAGTTAAAGTCTTTAATGAGATGCTGCAGATCTTCCACTGTAGCCCCCCATTGTTCAGCCAACAAATCCAGTTCGTTAAAATCGTGTTTGTATTCCTGTTGCCTTCGCAGGAACAATATCATTTGAATATATAATCCTATTCCCATGCATTTCATTTCGGCATTCAGCTTCATCATTTTGTAATCCGACATCAAGCTGCAATTCAGCCGGATAAACTGTTCGGTGTAATCCATTCCTTTGGTGTGTTAGTATATAAATAGATTACAAAGAAACAAAAAATATCAATAGGGTGTATAGATAATTGCCACCAATTATGACATTATTTTCATTTTTATCTCAAACAAATATAAACAACTAGTATACAAACACTTACACAGAATATTCAATTCAAGAAAAAAGTATAATTCTCCAGAAAAGATAAAGTTCTTATCCCCTGCAATTAATGAATATTTTTTATCGTCAGAATTCGGAGATAAATTCCCAATAAATGATCCTATGTTAAAACACACGCTATATCCGTCCAAAGGTAACAGAAGAAGATTTATGAATATTTATTTTGAAAATATACATAAAAGGATTATCTTTGCACCGCAAATGAATCAATGATATGAACCAATTACAGACTACATACAGCATACATCACCTTACATCGGGAAATACCCCCCTGTGTAATCACTTCATTGTGCATGTACATTGGTTCAGCGGCTTTGTTTAGATTTCCACTCACACGTAATTTATTACCCAACTTTCATCCTACCCACACACGTGCCCGATGAAAGATATATTGCATGATGGTTCTCATTCGGTGAAACCGTCGGGTTGTATATGTTTTACTAAAAAAATTGATTGCTATGTTTACTATTATATCTATTATGTTTGTTGGTATCGGTATAGGATATGTATTGCGCAACTTGCAGTTTTTACAGAAAATAGAAAAGAGTACATCACTCACTATCTTCCTGCTGCTGTTTGTTTTGGGAATCTCTATCGGCTCCAACAGCTTAATCATTAACAATTTAGGCAGATTCGGATGGCAGGCGGCTATATTGGCTACATTAAGCATTTTGGGCAGTATGCTAGCTTCTTTCCTGGTATTTCATCTGTTTTTTAAGAAAGGAGGCAAACAATGAAAGGCAGTTTGGTTGTTGTCGCATTTTTTTGTGCAGGATGTATGATTGGAGCTGTCAATAATTTCCAGTATGACATGCACTCTGTTTCCATGTATGTGCTTTATGCACTGATGCTCCAAGTAGGAATCAGCATAGGCAGCAATAAGAAATTGAAAGAACTGATTAAAAGCTTACGGCTGAAAATGCTCCTGGTACCGATGGCTACCATTGCGGGAACCTTGCTTTTCTCGGCACTGGCCAGTCTGCTATTAAGCCAATGGAGTGTATTCGACTGTATGGCGGTGGGCAGCGGCTTTGCCTATTATTCACTATCCTCCATTCTGATCACACAGTTCAAAGAACCGTCTATCGGATTACAACTGGCCACCGAATTGGGAACCATTGCGTTACTGGCCAATATTTTCCGGGAGATGATGGCATTGCTCGGTGCTCCGCTCATACGGAAATATTTCGGACAGCTGGCTCCTATCTCGGCTGCCGGAGTGAACTCGATGGATGTATTGCTGCCATCCATCACACGTTATTCGGGAAAAGACATGATTCCCCTGGCCATATTCCACGGAATACTGATTGATATGAGTGTTCCTGTTTTCGTATCCTTCTTCTGTAATTTATAAAAAAAGAGAAGCCCGCTGATTGGTTAAGCGGGCTTCTCTTTCATATATAATATAGGCGGGAATTATTTCGCAACCTTTTCCAGTTTCTTCATGATAGAGAAGATGAACAATGCTGAAAGCAAGCAGCACACAATCAATACACTCCATACCATCCACAACTGCATATCACCCCACAAATAACCGATGATAGCTACCAGATAGTTACCAATAGCAGTAGCCACAAACCAAAGTCCCATCATAGCGCCTTTATACTTGGGAGGAGCTACCTTGGAAACAAATGAGATACCCATCGGTGACAGGAACAATTCGGCAAAAGTCAATACCAGATAAGTCGAGATCAGCCAGTTGGGTGAAACCAACGCGCTCTCGGCAATACCATTGGCTTCTACTTCAGCAGGAGTAGGCAGACCGAATGAGCCGAATGCCAGCAACATGAAACCTACTGCGGCAATCACCATACCGATACCGATTTTACGCGGAGCTGATGGTTCTTTTCCTTTCTTTGCCAATGAACCGAATACTGCCAGTGATACCGGAGTCAGAGCGACAACGAAGAAGGGGTTAAACTGTTGGAAAATCTGAGGAAGGATAGGCAATGTAGGGTCCATAGTACCATAATTGACTCCTAAAACCACAAGAGCCAAGGTAGCAATAACGCCTGAAATCAATTTGCCCTTGCCTGTCTTGGACTGGAACAGTGAGAAACCTGCATAAACGGTTACAATAAGAAGAGCCAGATTCCATACGCTGAAGCCAAGGCGATCCAGACCGGTTACCTCATGTGCCGTGTAGTCACGGGCGAAGAAGGTCATGGTAAGACCGTTCTGATGGAATGCCATCCAGAAGAAAATAACCACAGCGAATACCAGTAACAAAGCGACGATGCGTTCTTTGGTCTGTGCGGGAGTCAGCTCTTCTTCGTGTACATTGGCCGGTTTAGCCTGCTTGGAGTTGTAATCGGCATGTTTGAATGTAGAACGGAAAATAACATAAATAGCCATAGAGGCAACCAGTGAGATACAAGCTACACCGAAACCATAGTTATAGGCTTCTGACAATTTATCAATATAGGTAGTACAGAAATCAGCCATGCTTCCTGTGAAATTCTGTGCGGTCTGCATGGCAGTCAGTGTGGCCTCGCCTTCGGCGGTAATCGTACCGTCCAGGAACTGGTGTGCCAAAGAAGGTATCTGGGGCACATAGCTGAAGCCTGCTTTGCCCAACACATAGTTGGTCATGGCAGTAGCGGCAGTCGGAGCGAACAGGGCACCGATGTTGATTGCCATATAGAACAAACTGAAAGCGGTATCACGTTTCGCGCTATACTCAGGAGCATCATACAGATTACCTACCATTACTTGCAGATTTCCCTTGAAAAGTCCAGTTCCCAAAGCAATCAGGGCAAGAGCGCCGAACATGGAATACAATCCGATATTGGTTGCCATCGGGATAGCCAGCAGCACATAACCGGCAAACATGATAACGATACCGGTAGTAACCATCTTGCCATAACCGAATTTATCGGCCAGGATACCTCCGATAAGCGGCATGAAATACACTCCTGCCAGGAAACTGGCAAAGATTGTTGACGTCGTGGCGGCTGTAAAGCCGAATTTCGCTTGCAGGAAGAGAGTGAAAATAGCAAGCATGGTGTAATAACCAAAGCGTTCGCCGGTATTGGCGAGAGCTAATGCGTATAAGCCTTTAGGCTGTCCTTCAAACATAGTTGATAAAGATTTAATTAATAGTTAGTATTCTTTTTTTGCAAAGATATAACTTTTAGTCTATCTGAAAAAAAAAGAGCCACAAATGTGACTCTTTTTGGCATATTTATTCGGTGAAAAGGGAACAAATCTCTGCTTTCGTTTCTTTTATCAGGTCATCGGCCGCTATTTTTATCTGTAATCCGCGGATACCGGCACTGATATAAATGTACGGGAATGCGGTGCAAGTCTCGTGTATATAGGTGGGGAAATGCTTTTTCATGCCGATGGGAGAACATCCTCCCCGGATATATCCTGTCAGGGGAAGCAGCTCTTTCATGGGAATCAGGTCGCATTTCTTGTTACCTGAGACTTTTGCCGCCATTTTTAAATCCACCTCGTGCTCGCCGGGTATGACACAGACAAAATATCCGGATTTATCCCCATGAAGCACCAAAGTCTTGAAGACTTGTTCTATGTTCTCGCCCAAACTGGCGGCAACGTGAACAGCGCTGAGGTCGTTCTCGTCTACTTCGTATGGAATAAGCTCGTATGCTATCTTGGCCTTATCAAGCAGACGGGCTACGTTGGTTTTAGCTATTTTCTCTTTCATTGCTGGTATGCCGGTTAATTTTCCAATTCTTCTTTTATAAATTTCGGGGTATATCCTTTCTTGCTTCCGGCCACTTCCTCAGGAGTTCCGGCAGCAAGCACCTGTCCTCCGCCCCTTCCGCCTTCGGGACCCATATCGATGATGTAATCCGCCAGTTTGATCACGTCCAGGTTATGTTCGATAACCAGAACGGTATTGCCTTTCTCCACCAGTTTGTTCAGTACATTCATCAGCACACGGATATCTTCGAAATGAAGCCCAGTAGTAGGCTCATCCAGAATATACATCGTTTTGCCGGTATCACGCTTGGACAGTTCCGTAGCCAGTTTCACACGCTGGCTCTCTCCGCCCGACAAGGTGGTGGAGGGCTGTCCCAGTTTAATATATCCTAACCCCACCTCTTGCAGCACTTTGATTTTATTCAGAATCTGAGGCACATTCTCAAAGAACTCTACAGCACGATTGATGGTCATGTCCAGTACATCGGCTATGGATTTACCCTTATAGCGCACTTCCAGCGTCTCGCGGTTATATCGTTTGCCGTGACAAACCTCGCAAGGTACCAGCACATCGGGCAGGAAATTCATTTCGATGGTCTTGTATCCGTTACCGCCGCAAGCCTCGCAGCGTCCTCCGGTTACATTGAACGAGAAACGCCCCGGCTTATAGCCACGGATCTTCGCTTCGGGCAGACCGACAAACAGATTCCGGATATCCGAGAATACTCCTGTATAGGTGGCCGGATTGGAACGCGGTGTCCTGCCCAGCGGCGACTGGTCCACATTCACCACCTTATCTATATAGTCCAGTCCCTCCACACTGTCATAGGGCAGAGGTTCCTGCAAAGAACGGTAGAAATGCTGTGACAGGATGGGCTGCAAGGTATCGTTTATCAGCGTGGATTTGCCACTGCCGGACACCCCTGTGACGCAAATGAGTTTTCCCAAAGGAAATTCCACATCCACATTCTTCAGGTTGTTTCCTTTCGCCCCTCTCAGCCATAAGGATTTCCCGTTACCGGGGCGGCGTTCGGCCGGTATCTCTATCTTCATCTGTCCGTTTAAGTACTTAGAGGTAAGTGTTTCTGTCTGAAGCATTTGTTTCGGAGTTCCTTGGAATACTACTTCCCCACCCAAACGGCCCGCCTTCGGTCCCATATCAACCACATAGTCCGCCGCCAGCATCATATCCTTGTCATGCTCCACCACGATGACAGAGTTACCTGTGTCACGCAACTTCTTCAAGGAGTTGATAAGGCGGAGGTTGTCCCGTTGGTGTAATCCGATACTCGGTTCATCCAGAATATAAAGCACGTTCACCAGCTGGGAGCCGATTTGAGTTGCCAGACGGATGCGCTGGCTCTCGCCTCCCGAAAGGGATACCGAGGTGCGGTTCAGTGAAAGATAATCCAGTCCCACATCCAACAGAAACTTAAGACGGGTACGGATCTCCTTCAAAATCTCGGCGGCAATCATGCGCTGCTTGTCTTCCAGAAAAGGATCGACCTGTTGCAGCCAGTCATACAGTTCGTTGATATCCATGCTTGCCAGTTCATAGATGTTCTTGTCGTGGATACGGAAATGCAACGCCTCCTTGTTCAGGCGCGCGCCCTTGCATTCGGGACAAACATCGGTCTTGGCAAACTGTTCCGCCCACTTCTGAGCAGTGGCCGATGCATCTTTCTCCTGCATCATCTGGATGTACTTCACAATCCCTTCATAAGTTACAAAGTAATCGGAAGAGGTATGAATCAAGGTGCTCTTTATCTTGATACGCTCATCCGAGCCATAGAGTATTTCGTCTATCGCATCATCCGGCATATCCTTGACCGGTGTCTTGATCGTAAAATCATATTTTTCAAGCAGGGCCTCTATCTGCCAGAAAATCATGGCATTTTTATATTTGCCCAAAGGAGCGATGGCTCCTTCGTAAATGGAAAGATTCCTGTCGGGAATCACTTTGTCCACATCAATCAGATTCACATACCCCAGCCCCTTACAACGGGGGCAGGCTCCCTGCGGAGAGTTAAACGAGAAATTATGAGGGGCAGGCTCTTTATAAGACAGTCCGGTGACAGGACACATCAACCGCTTACTGTAATGGCGCACCTCCCGGGTATCGGCATCATAAATCATAATCAGCCCCTCACCCTGCTGCATGGCAGTGGCAACGCTCTGTTTCAGCCGTTTGTCGTCCTTTTCCGATACGACCAGCTTGTCTATCACGACTTCGATATCGTGGTTCTTGTAACGGTCCAGCTTCATGCCGTGTACAATTTCGCGCACCTCGCCGTCCACGCGGACATACAGATAACCTTTCTTGCGCACTTGTTCGAAAAGTTCTTTGTAATGCCCCTTGCGGGTACGTACCAAGGGGGCAAGCATGAATATCTTCTTACCCTGATAATCCCGGTGAATCAGACCGATGATCTGTTCCTCGGTATATTTCACCATTTTCTCTCCCGAAAGATAAGAATAAGCAACCCCTGCACGGGCATAGAGCAAACGGAGATAATCGTATATCTCTGTCGTAGTCCCCACGGTAGAGCGGGGATTCTTGTTCGTCGTTTTCTGTTCGATGGAAATTACCGGGCTGAGTCCTGTAATCTTATCCACATCCGGGCGCTCCAACCCTCCCAGGAAATTACGGGCATATGCGGAAAAGGTCTCAATGTATCTCCGCTGCCCTTCGGCGAAGATGGTATCGAATGCCAAAGACGATTTACCGCTTCCGCTCAATCCGGTTATCACCGTCAGGCTGTTCCGTGGAATTTCAACATCTATATCTTTCAAGTTATGTACACGGGCACCGTATACATTAATCAGTTCTTTTTCTTCACTCATAATCTTCTTACTCTGCGTAATCTTTGCAAAATTAATGCTTCCCGACGAAATATTTAATTAAAAAGCCTAATAATATTTTCTATTCTTTCTATATAATGTGAATAAAACAGTTTTTTTTGTACTTTTGCCACTCAGTTTAATCAACACACTGCAAATGAAATTTATTCGAGCATTATATCTTATCGCAGCCTTGTCTGCCAGCAGCACCGGAATGATGGCTCAAACACAGTCTTCCGGCTATTTCCTGCACACCATTACCAAAGGGCAAAGTCTTTATTCCATAGCCAGCATGTATAATGTCACTACCGGTGATATCGTTAAAATGAACCCCGGCAGCGACCAGAAAATTAAAACCGGTGAAACATTGAAGATTCCACAAAAGAACATCGGAACGGAACAGCAGATGTTCCATACCATCCAGTCGGGTGAAACCTTGTACAAGCTGACACAACGCTATGGAGTAACCGCACAACGCATCTGCCAGGCAAATCCCGGACTGAGCGCGGAGAATTTCCGTATCGGACAGGTTATCGTAATTCCCGCCAAGGTGACGGACAGCGAGGAAATAATCATGAACGAGGTGAAAGCCGCACAGACTACCAAGCCGGTCACCACTTCCACCCCACTGAAACCCAATTGCAGGGATATGCATAAAGTGGAACGCAAGGAAACGATATTCAGCATCAGCCGCCTGTATGGCATCACAGAAGCCGAACTGATTGCCGCCAATCCTGAACTGCGTACCGAAAAACTGAAAAAAGGAAGGTTCCTTTGTATTCCATATCCTAAGGATACAAAGACTGAAACGCCTGTGGATAATACGCCTGCCGTAATCCCCACGGACGACCAGCTGTTTAATGAAAGCAAGAAGGAGGCACGCAAAATATCTACCATCAAAGCTGCCGTAATGCTGCCATTCATGACAGACGGCAAGGGCAACCGTGACGAACAGACACGTATGGTGGAATACTATGAAGGCTTCCTGATGGCAGTAGACAGCTTGAAGGAAAAAGGAGTATCCATCGACCTGTACTCATACGATACCCATAACAATACTTCTTCCATCAAGAACATTCTGGATAGAAGTGAATTGAAGAGCATGGATATTATCTTCGGCCCGGCTTATCCCGACCAGGTGAAACCGGTTGCGGAATTCGCCAAGAAAAACAATATCCGGCTGGTAGTACCTTTTACCTCCAAAGGGAATGAAGTTTTCAGCAATCCCGCCATCTATCAGATAAATACTCCCCAATCTTATCTGTACTCGGAAGTTTACGAGCATTTTACCCGCAAGTTTACAACCGCCAATGTTATCTTCCTGGATGCAGAAGATGGTGACAAAGACAAAGTGGATTTTATAAAAGGACTGAAAGAGGAGTTAAAAACCAAACGCATTCCTTTTACCGAATTAAAAGGGGAAAATATTACTCCGGAATCATTGAAAGGCGCGATGAACCATAGTATGGATAATGTATTCATCCCGACTTCCGGCACCAACGTGGCATTGATAAAACTGTTACCACAACTGATTGTGACCTCCCGTGACAATCCCGACTACCGTATGCAGTTATTCGGCTATCCGGAATGGCAGACCTATACCAACGACCATCTGGCCAGTTTCTATGAACTGGACACCTATTTCTATTCTTCGTTTTACACAAACAATTTATTTCCGGAAGCCGTTCAGTTCTCATCGGCTTACCGCAAATGGTACAGCAAGGATATGCTTAACTCATTCCCTAAATATGGTATGCTGGGATTCGATACAGGATATTTCTTCCTGAAGGGCCTGTCCCAATACGGCAACAAACTGGAAGACAAACTGGACAAGGTGGCTGTCACCCCTATCCAGACCGGATTTAAATTTGAACGCGTAAACAACTGGGGTGGATTTATCAATCGTAAAGTGTTCTTCGTTCATTTTACCAAGGACTTTGAACTGATTAAACTTGATTTTGAATAATGAAAAAGTATAAGAACTTCGGGCTGCTTGTACTGGCATTGTTCTTTGCATTGCCGGCAGCTGCACAGTTGGGTGAAGAACGTCATAATTTTGCCGTCGGCATCAATGGTGGTCTGAACATGAGTTCCGTCAGCTTCAACCCGAAAATCAAACTGAACACCTTGAACACCATGTCTATGGGGGTTACCATGAGATATATGTCCGAGAAATATTTCAAGATGATGTGTGGCGTGCAAATGGAAATAAACTATTCACAACGCGGATGGGACGAAAAGATAGAAGATGATTCCGGCAATTCTTACAGCCGTACCATGAATTATCTGGAAATCCCTTTCATGGCACATCTGGCATTCGGCAAGGATGCATTGAACCGAGGAGTGAAGGTCTTTTTCAATGCAGGACCACAAATCGGTTTTTTCCTGGGTGACAACGAAAAGATAAACTGGACTACTTCTACAACAAGACCGGAACACGGTAAAGAGGTGGAGAATAAATTTGATTATGGTATCACAGCCGGCGCCGGTCTGGAAGTAAGTACCGGTATCGGACATTTCCTGCTGGAAGGACGTTACTACATGGGATTGAGCGACTTTTACAAGAACTCGAAAAGAGATTTCTTCGAAAGATCAGCCCATTCATTCATAGGCATACGGCTGAGTTATCTGATAGATATTACTAAATAAAAAAAGGACTCTCTCTCATAATACAAAAGCCTGCAAGATGAATCTTGCAGGCTTTTTATATCATACATAATAATTCCCTCAGCTTATCTCAAACGGTCGTATGCTTTAACCAATACCTCATCCTTACCAATGGCGCGGATGGCAAGCCAATTCAAAATGATGGCAACCAACGGCAGACACACAGTCCATGAAGGAGAAAATGTCATAGACTCTTCTTTCAACATAAAAATAAAAGTGACCAATGTGGCATAATACCCGATCAACAAAATGGTGCTGAAAATAGTCAGACGGATTTGCAACATGCGTTTTTTGAACAAGAAGATAGTGCCGAAAGCAAGAACCGCAACAACCAGCAAAATCACAAACAAGGCCCATGGAGCATAATCTTTAGTACCATCCGCCATAGTAAGACACAGATTTGTTAAAGCGGAAACACTATAATCACTTCCTATGTATGAGCCTACGGGACTACACAGGCAAATAATAATCAAAATGGTAACAACAAGTAAATAAACAGATTGAATGCGTTGTATCATAGTCTCTTTAATTTTAATCATACAACCCGTCATTCTAAACGCAGTGAAAAACCTGAAAACACAAAGTGAATGGTTATCAGATTCCTCACTGCGTTCAGCATAACAGGGCTAATATAATGTGAGGTGCATCAAAATGTACCACAGATTACTCAGTTTGATACAGTTTCCACACGAAACGACTCATGTTTCAAAATAGAACGATCTGCGTAACCTGCGGTAAAGACCTTTTGCACAGCCCCAAATGAAAAATCACTGTAGTTTCTCTTTTTCTTTAGCAGGATTACGGAAATAAACCTTGCCTTCTTCATATTCCTGAGCAGCGATCAATGTCGGTTTCGGAAGTTTTTCGTAATAGCGTGAGATTTCGATCTGCTCTCTATTTTCAAAGACTTCTTCCAGGTTATCGTTGTATGAGGCAAACTCCTGCAATTTCTTTGAAAGATCATTCTTCATCTCAACACTAATCTGGTTGGCACGTTTGCCAATGATAGCAACAGTTTCATAAATGTTACCTGTGTCTGCACATAAATCCATCATGTCACGGGTAACAGTATTACTTGGAGCGTTTGTCTTTTTGTAATCCATAATTTCTTATTTAGTTTTATTCATTAAATTCTTTTACGTACTTATTGGCATCCTTGTAGATGCTCTCCACTTCTTTAGTATACTTGCTGTCGGGAAACTCGTTCTTGAAAGAATAATATTCATCTATCGTTTCACGCATACGCTCTTCTTTCTTTTCTTCCACGCTCGCTTTCGCCATATCATATTTGGCACGCAAGACCAGGATAGAAAGATCTTCGCGCATCTTGGTATAGGGATAGTCTTTCAAAGCATTCTGGGCGGTAACGATGCAAGACAAATAGTTGTTACCGGTAGTGCTATAAGTACTGTTTCCTGTATAAGAGCCCAAATCATAATACAATTTCGCAGCCAGATAGTCTTTCATCACCAGCTTGTCCTGCAAATCAAAAATCATTTGCTGTGCATCCTGCCGACGGCTACTGGTAGGGAAATATTCCATAAACATCTGCAACTCCTGAATAGCTTTATAGGTGCTCGACTGGTCCAAACGAGGTTCCGGAGTATCCAGGAACAATGCTTTTCCTGAAAAATATCTGGCCTGTTCCGTATAGACCCCACGCGGATAAGTATTATAATAAGTGGTGAAATAATGCGAAGCTGTGATGAAGTCACCCTGATTATAGTAGGTCATACCCAACATATAAAGTGATTCCTCAGCCTTATCCGTTCCCTTCATGATGGTAATCAATTCCTCCAGAATGGTGGCCGCCTTAGTATTCTGCCCTTTGCCAAAGTAACTTTTGGCCGCTTCGTACTTGTATTCGTAGTCCGTGCTTTTTAAAACTTTGTTATACTCTCCACAAGACGTTAGAACCGTACCGGAGACAAGAGCTATAATGATATATTTTTTCATCTTATTCAAATAATTGCGCAAATTTACGCCTTTCCACCGAATAATGCAATATTTCCATGTTTTTAAATGCTAAAAAGTCGACAAGAGTCTATTTTTTAGAGATGAATAGATAATATCTAAGGAAATAACTGTATTTTTACATCTCATTAAACCAAACATGCTATTATGAATTTTGAATTGATTTCCGAATACCAACCCACCGGCGACCAACCGGAAGCTATCGCCCAGCTGACCGAAGGGGTGCTGGAAGGAGTCCCCGCACAAACTTTATTGGGGGTCACCGGGTCCGGCAAGACTTTCACGATTGCAAATGTAATTAAAAACATCAATAAGCCCACCTTGATATTAAGCCATAACAAAACATTGGCAGCCCAGTTATACGGAGAGTTCAAGAGTTTCTTTCCCAATAATGCTGTGGAATACTATGTATCTTATTATGACTATTACCAGCCGGAAGCATACTTGCCGTCCAGCGACACCTATATAGAAAAGGATCTGGCCATTAATGAAGAGATTGACAAATTGCGGCTGGCTGCCACCTCTGCCCTGCTGTCGGGACGGAAGGACGTGGTGGTGGTGTCTTCCGTGTCCTGCATCTACGGTATGGGGAACCCGTCGGATTTCTATAATAACGTAATCGAAATAAAAAAAGGCAAACTGCTGGACAGGAATGTATTTTTACGCCGCTTGGTGGACAGCCTGTATGTGCGTAACGATATAGAGCTGAATCGCGGAAACTTCCGCGTAAAAGGTGACACGGTAGACATTTACCTGGCATATAGCGACAATCTCCTCCGGGTTATGTTTTGGGACGATGAAATTGATGCCATTGAAGAGATAGACCCTATTTCGGGAATCCGTCTGGCAACTTTTGATGAATACAAAATTTATCCGGCCAATCTTTTTATGACCACCAAAGAGAGCCAGTTGAGAGCTATTCATCAGATTGAGGACGACTTGACGAAAGAGGTGGCCAAATTCGAGGAGGAAGGAAAAATGTATGAGGCGAAACGACTCTATGAGCGCGTGACATACGATATGGAGATGATTCGCGAACTGGGGCATTGTTCGGGCATAGAAAATTATTCCCGCTACTTTGACGGGCGTAATGCAGGTACCCGTCCTTACTGTCTGCTGGACTTCTTTCCGGATGATTTCCTGATTGTAATAGACGAAAGCCATGTCAGCGTACCGCAAATACGTGCCATGTATGGTGGTGACCGGGCCAGAAAAACCAATTTGGTGGAATATGGTTTCCGGATGGAGTCGGCTTTTGACAACCGTCCTCTAAAATTTGAAGAGTTCAAGGAACTGGCCAAACAAGTGATTTATGTCAGTGCCACACCTGCCGATTATGAATTGGTGGAAAGTGAAGGCATTATCGTTGAACAGGTTATCCGTCCTACCGGATTGCTGGACCCGGTAATTGAAGTACGCCCCAGTCTGAATCAGATTGACGACCTGATGGAAGAGATACAGCAACGTATCGAGAAAGAAGAACGTGTACTGGTGACCACGCTTACCAAACGCATGGCAGAAGAATTGACCGAATATCTGCTGCGCAATGACATCCGCTGCAACTACATCCACAGCGATGTGGACACTTTGGAACGCGTCAAGATTATGGATGAATTACGTCAGGGCGTTTATGATGTACTGGTGGGTGTGAATTTGCTTCGTGAAGGTCTGGACTTGCCCGAAGTGTCTTTGGTAGCCATTCTGGATGCAGACAAAGAAGGGTTCCTCCGCTCCCACCGTTCGCTGACCCAGACAGCAGGACGCGCCGCCCGCAATATCAATGGAAAAGTAATCATGTATGCAGACCGCATGACGGACAGCATGAAAAAAACGATAGACGAAACCAACCGCCGTCGTGAAAAACAGCTGGCATATAACGAAGAGCATGGAATCACCCCCAAACAGATACAGCGTGCGCGGAATGCTGCCTTGTTGGGCAACAACAGCAACGAAGTTGCCGGAACCACTCAAGGCCCCAAGGCATACATCGAGCCATCTTCCGATACAACGGCTGCCGACCCGATTGTTCAGTATATGACCAAGCCACAGATGGAGAAAACGATAGAACGTACCCGGAAACTGATGCAGGAAGCTGCCAAGAAGCTGGAATTTATAGAAGCTGCACAATACAGGGATGAGCTGCTGAAACTGGAAGATATGATGAAAGAGAGGTGGGGATAGACTTGCCCCCTTGGCGGAAGAAGGCGCACTGCCTGTCGAGGAAAAGCCTGTTACCCGAAGAAATATCACGGATATGCCGGTGAGTTCCGGAATAAAGGCAGGGATGGAAAAGGAAAAGACAAGAAGGACAAACAGCAAAAAAGCAGGGAGTGTTCCCCTGCTTTTTTCAGAACCGTACCATTAATTCCATCACAAACTTGTCTTGTTCGGACTCTTTTGCCAAAGATAGTTTATCATAGAAATATTTCTCGTAATTAAGACGCAAATCCGCTTGAAAAGCCTTTCCAAAGCTTAATGTCACACCTCCAGTCACACGCTGGCGGGAATAATCGGTAATGTAAAGCTTACCATCCTCATCCGCATTACCGTTACTATGATCTCCCATACTGTCATAACGTCCTAGAAATGAAATTTTCCGGAACAGGCCTTTCTTGATAAACAAGTCGTAATTGACAAAGGCGTTGAAAGCATGTACATCATCAAATGAGTTTTTCGCATAAGTTTTATAAAGGTATTCGGCTTCTATATGCCAATTATCAAACTCGTAGTAAGTACCGATATCATACATATAAATGCTGATTTTATCGGGATGTATTTTCTGGGTACTCAAAGTCAAGTTATAATTTTTCCACGGCATCAATTGAAGCTTAACAGAATAATTCAACGTGTTGTGCCACTCTTTCTGATTGGTGAGTCCGGAGCCGTTGAACAGTCCGCCTTCCAGCTTCAACGGCAGTCCCTCCTTTAAAGAGAAAGCTCCGGTAGCACCCACATCACGCACATTCCCCACCTGTTTGGCTATGAACGAACGATTGGCAAAATATTGTTGGTGGGGAGATCGATGAGCGTCTATGGTGAAAGGCACACGCATCTGTCCTAGTGTGACATTCCATGTATCATTGGGAATAAAGCGGGCATATGCATCCAGCATCTTGATGCTTCCCTCATCGGACAAGTCTATTTCAGCTTTATAAGCAATTACCGGAAGAACCTTCCCGTCCAGACTGACACGGGCGTTACGTACCTGGAACCGTTGCATTCCGTTAGTGGTTTGAAGTTCATATTTACCGCGGATCGTTCCATGTACTTCCGGCAGATATTCTTTAGGAATAGTCAGCTGTGCGGAAGCAGTTGCAATACTCAGCATTGTAAAAGCAGACGCTACAAGTGTATTTCTCATTTTTATTAATGTGACTTTCTTTGTTTACGGCTGCAAAGATATAGGTTCGGTATATCTGTAATATTTCATCCATATTACAAATATGTTTCATTTGATATGGGGAAGACATTTTACAGCCACATTCCGTATTCTTCTCATCTGCTGTGAACGCAGTGAATATGGCCCCAAAAATATCGACGTACCGACAGAGTTATTCAATAATACGGGCAGTTTCCACCTTCTCCAGACGTGCACGGAGTTTTCCCATCATGGATTTACGTATCCGGAGCCTCATCAGGCAATCCATATCATATGATTGCTCCAAGATGGCAGGCTCGTCTTCTTTCACAATGCGCATGATATCATTCATAAAAGGATATTCAAAGGATACGGTGATTTCTTCATCCACTGTTCTTTCCACTATATCAGCAGCAGCTATTGCTTCGGCAGCGGCGGCCTTGTAAGCGACAATCAGTCCGCTGGTTCCCAATTTTATACCTCCAAAGTAACGGACCACTATAATAAGGATATCCGTCAGCTCATTGGAATTTATTTGCCCCAAAATAGGCTTTCCTGCAGTACCCGAAGGCTCTCCGTTATCATTTGCCCTGAAATCCTTCCTTTCATGCCCCAGCATATAAGCGTAACACACATGGCGGGCATCGTAATATTTCTTCTGATACGTGTCAAGATGCTGCTTTATTTCCTCTATGGTACGTACCGGAATGGCAATAGCTATAAATTTACTCCGTTTCTCCGTATATATGCCTTCGGCAATGTCTGTAATGGTTTTATAAGTATCTTCTTGTATCATGGGTTTCAGAAATCATAAATCTTTAATTATAACTCACAGAATCTGTCTGGCAATCCATGCACACGCCTCAGCATCAGCCAGCGCATGATGGTGATTCTCCAATTCAAAACCAAAAAAACCGGCCACCGTATGTAACTGGTGGTTTCTCAACCCTTTCAGCTTCCGGGAAGCCTGATAGGTACAATAAAAGTCATAATCAGGATAATCCATACAATAAGTACGGAACACAGCTTTCAAACACCCCTCATCAAAGGCTTTGTTATGCGCAACCAGCGGAAGCCCCTCTATTTTAGGGGCAACCTGCTTCCATACTTCCGAAAAAACAGGAGCATGGGCAGTATCTTCCTGTGTCAATCCATGAATACGGGTGTTCCAATACAAATAGTAATCCGGTTCGGGATGAACGAGGCTGTAGAACCGGTCGGCTATCTCACCATTTCTCACAATAACCACCCCTACACTACATATGCTGGTACGTTCATTATTTGCCGTCTCGAAGTCTATTGCTGCAAAATTATCCATACTTTTTTTCGTTACACAGACAAAGGTACGACAAAAAAGCGATATACAAAATTCTTTTTTCCGGTACAATTCCCTATCTTTGAAACCTCAGCAGCAAAATAGACCAATATCTATGACAATCAGCACTTGTGAAAGCTGAAAGATTAGACCATCTTTGCACTGTTTTTGTTTTTTAACTTAAACTAGATTTATAGTAAAATGAAAAAAATGAAATTCCCGACCCTGTTAATAGCAGCAGGGTTACTTTGTATCTCCGTTCACACAACGGCCCAACCTGGTCCCCGAAAAAAAGTGGGCGTTGTTCTCAGCGGCGGAGGAGCCAAAGGAATGGCACATATAGGTGCTTTGAAAGTTATAGAAGAAGCGGGTATCCCTATAGATTACGTGGTAGGGACCAGTATGGGCTCCATTATAGGCGGACTTTATTCCATCGGTTATACTCCCGAACAGATGGATAGCATGGTTCGCCGGCAGGATTGGTCCTTTCTGCTGAGTGACAAAATACCACGCAGCGAACAGAATATGGCGGAACGGGAGGCTTCCGAAAAATATGTATTTTCCCTGCCATTCGGTAAAAATGCCAAAACGCAAGCCGTAGGAGGATTGATAAAGGGACAGAACCTGGCAAACCTGTTCAGTGAGCTGACCGTAGGATATCATGATTCCATCGATTTCAACAAGTTACCTATTCCCTTCGCCTGTGTTTCCGAAAATATTGTAAATGGCAACGAGGTAAATTTTCACAAAGGTGTATTGGCTACGGCCATGCGGGCCAGTATGGCCATACCGGGAGTATTCACTCCGGTCCGGCTGGACAGTATGGTTCTAGTGGACGGAGGTGTGGTAAACAACTACCCTGTAAATGTAGCGCGTGCCATGGGGGCGGACATTATTATAGGAGTGGATGTTCAAAATGACTTGAAACCCGCCAACGAACTGAATAGCACCGGCAGTATCTTGGGGCAACTCATCAATTTAATGGGACTGGAACTTTATAAAAAGAATCTGAAAGAAACCGATACATATATAAAGGTGGATGTGGAGGGGTATTCTGCCGCCAGTTTCACCCCCAGTGCGGTGGACACACTGATTCGTCGGGGAGAAGAAGCGGCATTGGCACAAAAAAACTCCTTGATAAAGCTGAAGCAGGAACTGGGGCTGGACAGTACCTATATGCCGAAACCCCTTCCCAGCTATCCGTACTCCCCCAACCGCAAAGTGTATATAAAAGAAATCACCTTTGACGGATTGGACGAAAAAGACAAACGGTGGCTGTTGAAGCGCTGTGATTTGAAAGAAGACTCCGAAATAAGCCTTCGCCGCATAGAAGAAGCAACAGCCATACTATGCTCCAATCTGGAATATTCCAGCGCCACTTACAATCTGCCCGAAGCCCCCGGCGGAGGTTATAACCTGCATTTTCTTTTAAGCAAGAAATATGAGAATAAGCTGAACGTAGGAATCCGTTTTGATTCGGAAGAAACAGCCAGTCTGCTCATTAATGTCACCAGCAATTTCCGGGGAAAAGTACCCACTACGCTGTCACTGACAGGACGATTGGGCAAACGTTATGCCGCCCGCATAGATTATGGATTCGAACCGGCTCCATTGAAGAACATCGGACTGGCATATATGTTCCAATACAATGATATAAACTTTTACCATCATGGAGATAAATCACATAACTCTACCTACCGCTATCATTTGGGAGAGTTATCCTTTTCGGATGTTTGGTACAAAAACATACGCTTTGCCGTGGGGCTGAGGTATGAATTATATGACTATGACAAATTCCTATACCAGGAAGGGAACCAAGGTTTTGACGTAGGAACAGAACACTTCTTCAGCTATTTCGCACAAATGCATTACGAAACTTTCGACAAGGCATATTTCCCTACCAAAGGCATATCGGCACGAGCGTCCTATTCACTTTATACGGATAATTTCACCAAATATGACGACCACGCTCCTTTCTCTGCCATAAAAGGCTATTGCCAGGGAGTGATTCCCGTTACACGCAGATTCTCCATACTGCCTGCCATATACGGACGTTTTCTGATAGGGAAAGATATTCCTTACTCCAAACTCAATGCGATGGGGGGGGATGTGCAAGGACGTTTCCTGCAACAGCAACTACCATTTGTCGGGATAAACAATGTGGAATTAACAAAGAATGCGTTACTGATAGGAAGCATGAAATTCCGCCAACGGATGGGAAGTGTGCATTATCTGACGCTAACGGGCAATTATGCGCTGAGTGCAAGCAAGCTGAGGTACCTATTGGAACAGGATACCATGTTCGGCTGTGGTATAGGCTACGGTTTGGATAGTATGTTCGGCCCCTTAGAGGCATCACTAAACTATGCAAACCGAGCCAATAAAGTGAGTATGTACGTCAATCTAGGATTTAAGTTTTGATTCCTCGTTGATAACCGCCATCATGCCTTCTATCTGAGCCAAGGCCATCATACGGCCATGAAACGAATAACCCGGGTTGTATCCTTTGCCGGCATCATCCAGCATCATGCGCCCATGATCCACACGCATCGGGACACCCGGACGTTCTTTCTCAAAAATACGGATCAACTCTATCACATGAGCACGCCCTCCCAAATGAGATGCTTCTATAAAATTCCCGTTGGGAAACGCATTGGTACTGCGCAAATGTACAAAATGAGTGCGGTGTGCAAACATACGTGCCAACAAAGGTACGTTGTTATGCAATCCGGCGCTGAGCGAACCGGCACAGAATGTCAGCCCGTTATGCGGGTTATCAACCGCATGGAGAAGCCAGTTGATATCTTCCTCACCGGTCACAATACGCGGCAAGCCCAATACCTGGAAAGGGGGATCGTCCGGATGGATGCACATATTTATACCGTACTCATCACACACCGGCATGACAGCCTGCAAGAAATAACGTAAGTTTTCACGCAGGGCATCACGGTCTATCCCATCATACAAAGACAAAAGACGGCGGAATATGGTTACCGGATACCGGTCTCCCTCCTTTATATTACCATTTACAAATCCCTGCGTCTTGACTATAATGGTATCGACCAATTCGTTTTTCTCGGCTTCGGTTATAGTCTTATCCAATTCACGCACCTGTTGTAATTCCAAATCGGTATAGTCTTTCTCCGCCCCTTCACGCTGAAGAATCATACAGTCAAAATAGGCGAACCGGATCTTGTCAAAGTACAAAGAACTGGTTCCGTCCTCCCAAGGATGTTCCAAATCGGTACGTATCCAATCAATGACAGGCATGAAGTTATAGCATACGGTCTTGATACCCGCTTTACCTAGGTTGGCAAGGCTTACTTTGTAGTTTTCTATCAATTGATCCCGTTCAGGACCGGCATATTTGATAGCTTCACTTACCGGCAGGCTTTCTACCACCGACCAGCGCAATTGGTGAGATTCAATGTAATCTTTTAAACTTTTGATAGCTTCCAAAGCCCAGATTTCACCGTTAGGTACATCGTGAAGGGCGGTCACGACTCCTTCCACCCCGATTTGCCTAAGCATGGGAAGCGTTATCTTATCTTTCTTCCCAAACCATCTCCATGTCTTTTCCATTCGTATTATGTGTTTTAGTCTGTATGACAAAGTCTTTATTAATCTTCTTTGAGCCTTCTATTGATGTATAATCATGGCAGAACGTGCCGGTACCATAAGCTCATCACCTGAAACCTGTCCCAAGCCTTTCATGTTTATTTTACCATCCTTACAGATTACAGTGTATTTACCCGACGGAATGTCCAGCTTGACAGGCTCTGCACGGCTGTTCAAAGCCACGATGATATTTTTCCATGAGTCACCATTTGCATTGTCTTTCAAGATAAAGGCAACCACATTCGTATTTTCTACAGGTAAAAACTCCAATTGCCTACGTACCATATCGGCATCCCCCATACGAAAAGCGGGATGTGCTTTACGCATAGCTATTAAACCTTTCACATATTCGAACACATCTTTGTGTGCGGTCTTATTTTTCCAATCTATCGTATTAATACTGTCAGGACTATTATAAGAATTATGAACTCCTTTCTTGTCACGCATCATCTCATCCCCTGCAAATATAAACGGTACTCCTTGTGAAGTAAAGACAAATGTTTCCGCTAACTTCTGCAAAGCCGCCAGTTCCTCTACCGAAGCATCCGGCATGGTAGCTTTCAGACGGTCGGCAAGACACATGTCATCGTGGCAACTTACATAACTTATCATCTGGGTAGGTTGTAAAGCCCAAGGTTTCTTACTATAATTCACAGAATCACTTATAACCTGCGGATGTTCGATGGCTCCCACAATTCCAAATTTGATACTCATTTCGTGTCCAGGCTCCCCTACTAGAAAAGCTCCTTTAGTATCATCATCCCAACCACCTCGCAATCCATCACGCATTTCATCTGAGAAAGCGGCGATACGGGGCATCTTTTCCACATTGGCTTTCATCGCCAGTCTGTCTGCCTCTAATTGAGGAGAACTGGCAGCCCATCCTTCACCATACATAAAAATAGACGGATCTATTTTATCAATAGCCGCACGTATCTCATTCATGGTTTCAATATCATGTATCCCCATCAAGTCAAAACGAAAGCCGTCTATGTGATATTCATTAATCCAATATAAAATAGATTCTATCATATATTTACGCATCATGGCGCGGTCGCTTGCCGTTTCATTTCCACATCCCGAACCATTTGCCCATTGCCCGTCCTTCGTCTGGCGATAGAAATAACCGGGAACCGTACGTTCGAAATTGCTTTCGTCTGTATTGAAAGTGTGATTATACACCACATCAAGCACCACTCTGATTCCCGCCTTATGTAAAGCTTGTACCATTTGTTTGAATTCCCTGATACGGACATCGGGTTTATAAGGATCTGTAGAATAAGAACCGTCAGGCACATTGTAATTTTGCGGATCATACCCCCAATTATATTGGGCTTTGTCCAGTTTTGTTTCATCCACCGAGGCATAATCATACGACGGCAATAAATGCACGTGGGTAATTCCCAATTCTTTCAGATGGTCAATACCTGTCTTCTCGCCTGAAGAACTGGTAGTACCCTGCTCCGTCAAAGCCAGGAACTTGCCTTTATTTTGAATTCCGGAAACAGAATCCAAAGAGAAATCGCGATGATGCATCTCATAAACCGTAATATCAGCATAATTCTTCAAAGGAGGACGCACATCGTTCTCCCATCCTTCCGGATCTGTAGAACGGAGATCAAGCACAGCTGCCCGCTTACCATTTACCCCTACGGCTTTTGCCATAATTCCCGGAGTGTCTCCTAACCATTTCCCGTTTACCTTCACATTAAAGGTATAGAATTTACCCTTCAGATCCTCTTTTATTGAAATATTCCAAGTACCGTTCTCTCCCATCTCCATTGGAAAAGTATTAGAAGCTGAACCTTCATTACCCGATTCAAATAAAAGGACACGCACCTCTTCCGCTGTAGGGGCCCAAAGTGAAAACTTGGTTTCGGCAGGCGAGTACTCCATTTCAGTCAGCGCATCTTCACGGACAGGATATTCATCAAACGAATTATATTCTTTTTTCACAGACTGACAACTAATAGTAGTAGAAACAATTGATGCCCAAATAACATGTCTCACATTCATAATCTTATCTTTTTATTTTATCAGGATTCTTATTTATAAAATCTTTCCAGCCGGAATATTCTTTAGTCAATGTCGGTCTGCCCATTTGTAAATAATGACAATAAGCAGCCGCCAACCCATCTGTTGCATCCATAAAAGGCAGCATATCACTCTCCGGTATATGTAACATCCTTTTCAACATATCAGCGACCTGTTCCTTGCTGGCTTGCCCATTACCGGTTATCGCCATCTTTATCTTCAACGGCGCATATTCTGTTATAGGAATATCACGGCTCAAAGCAGCAGCCATAGCCACTCCCTGTGCCCTCCCTAATTTCAACATCGACTGCACATTTTTTCCAAAAAAAGGCGCCTCAATAGCTAATTCATCAGGTAAATAAGCTTCTATTATACCAACCACCCGTTCAAAAATACGGCGCAGTTTTAAATAATGGTCACCATATTTACGAAGATCAATGACCCCCATAGTCATTACCTGCGGTTTAGTACCTACTACTTTCAGCAGGCCATACCCCATTATGGTTGTTCCAGGATCTATACCCAGAATGATTTTCTCTTTTACCGGCTGAATCACTTAATCACCTCCATCAAAGTGGGAAAGCCAACCACCTTATCTTTAAATATCTTCATCATTTCCTCATTCAGATGCATCCCTTGCTGAGTATGCCAACGATGCAAGGCCGCTGTATCTTCCACCTCCCATTGCAATGAAAAACATTCTGAATCCTGCTCTTTGTGACTAAGGATGTGCGTAAGACGGGGATTTTGCAATATTCCCGTCTTTTCCACTTCGGGAATATAGCTTTCACTAAGCCAAATGACAAAATTACGCGCATCGTCAATGCCTGTTTGATAAGTTGTATTATAAATTAACATATCTATAGTCTTTAAATTAAAAAAGGCCTGCTTCGCAGACCTTCATTTTATCATCAAAAAAGTGGAGCATGCGAGACTCGAACTCGCCACCTTTAGACTGCCAGTCTAACGCTCTAGCCAGATGAGCTAATACCCCGAGAAATAATAACGATGCAAAGATACATAGAAAATCAATAATACAAAGCTTTTGGGAAAGTTTTTTTCTCATGTAAACAAAATTTTTATTTGTCACTTTTGCGCCAAAGAGTTACTTTTGCGTGAAATTGTTTCAACATAGTTTCAACATACATACACGATTATGGCAACATTCAAATATGAAATATTTAAAGATAGGAAAAGAATAGATGGCACTTACAACGTTAAGATAAGAGTCACACACAATAGGAAGCTTAAAAGGATTCCCACTTCCATATATGTTACGAAAGAAGATATAACCAAGGGGTTTAAAATCAAAAATCAGTCCATCTTAGATGAATTAAATAACATCATATCCATATATAGGAGCAAGTGCAACCTGTTGTCATTGCTCATAAACGATATGGATATAACAGAACTTGTGGAGCATATAACCAAAACTGATGAATCATCTCTAAAAATAGACTTCATTTCCTACGCCCGCAAATGGATAGATGAGAACAGAGAGAAGCATGGAATCAATGTGTATTCCTGCATGGTAAACTCTTTAACAAAATTCCTGGGACGGGAGAAATTGGATTTTAAGGAGATAAATTACAAATTCTTGAAATCGTATGAAGAACATCTCGGTCAAAGACGTGCACTCTCTTTATATATGGGAGCAATCAGGCATTTGCATAACGAAGCTAAAAAAGAATATAATGATGAAGAAGCAGGGGACATAAAGATACCATGGTCTCCATTTACCAAGTATTCTATACCTAATATAATATGTACCCGCGAAAGAGCTTTGGACGCAGATACTATCAGAGCCATATACAACCTGCCATATATACTCACTAAAGATAAAAAGGAGAAGGATTGCAGATTTAATTTTGCAAAGGATATGTTTATATTATCCTTTTGCTTGATGGGTATGAACTCGGCAGATTTGTTTCTTTGTGACACTATAAGCGAAAGCAAGGGAACGCTTACAATCACATACAACAGGGCAAAAACTGCAACAAGAAGGACTGATAAAGCAAAAATAAGCGTTAACATTCATCCCTTCATATTGCCCATATACGAAAAGTATAAGGACGTATCCGAAGAAAGAGTTTTTAGGTTATATAAAAAGTATTCCACTTATGGCAGACTCAATGTTGCCATAAATGTAGGTTTGAAACAGATAGGGAAAGTTCTTGGCATTGAAGATTTGGAATTTTACGCAGCCCGGCATTCTTTCGCTTCCATCGCACGAAACGATTTAAAAGTGGACAAAGGTACAGTAGGAGAAGCACTAAATCATGTAGATAAAGAGAACAGAATGACAGATCTATACATAAAAAAAGATTTTTCCGTAATTAATGATGTTAACAGTAGGGTTATTGATTATGTTTTTAACCCCGATATGATGAAAGGGTAAATGTAAGGCAGCTTATTTGGCTGCCTTTTCTATTCTCCCTAAATAATCTTAGCTGTTCAATAGTCGGATTAAAACGTAGAATTTCTTCCAGTCTTGCTTTATCACTAATATCATTGAATTAAGATATTTTCCACAATCGAGAATTTTTGCACATCTATCCAATTGAAATTCTCCCTGTGAATATTTACCTATTGTTAAGTATTTTCTTTACCCAAATGAACTGCTTTTTTGGCAAAAGCATGAAAAGAAACCGTATGTCAACATGTCGTCAGGAAGATTGTATTCAATAAGATCTAGAATGCTTTTTATCTATTGTTGTAATTGAAATAAACGCTCTGTTAAGATGTCCATTTTGTTCTACACTCTTTACTTGAACTTTAAAAAGTTTATATTTCGAATCATGAAAAACCTTACTATGCACAGTTTTAACATATCCTATATCTATACCATCCTTAAAGAGTTGCACTGCATATTTGTCATACAAATTTCTCTTATCCAACTTCCATTCGAGTATATCCCCTTCCTTTAATATTCCACTAGGTAACTGTCTTCTTGTCAGCCCGCAAACCTCACTAGTAAATTTTAAATCACGAACAGGGTAATATTCTGCCAAAAATTCAAAATTATCTGTTGATAACAATCCTTGAGTTTGAGCCAGTACGTAGTATTTATTCTCTTTCAATTTAGGGTTAATCTCCCAATAATTATAATATTTTTGTATATCGGAACGCTCCGTATTAGTTAAGCGTTGAGCAAATACCTCTAAAACATTATTTTTATATACAACTTCTGGGTTTGGAAAGTCAGGATACATATTAAAGCCTTTTTCTAAAGCTTCTTTTACTCCATCAGATATATATTCAAACCTAACTCCTTCAGTCTGATTTCGAGTTATTTTACCTATCTTTATTCGACTGTCATTTCTGCCACGTCTCCAGATTAGATAGATGCGCTTTATATATCTCTTCATAATATAATGTTTTTTAATCTCAAAATGCGTTCTTTTATCAGTTTAAATATCAGCTCCTTACGATAAGAGGATAAACCATATTCTTTCCTCAAATCATTTGGAAGTTCTTTATCTATATTAAAAATTATATCACGTATTTTGTTTTCATCATACAAAGATATAACATTATTTATTATGTTATCAACTATTTCTTGATATTCAACTCTTATATTTTTTATAAGCTCAAAATGATTCAATTTGATTCCATCGTTTCCCCATCTTATTTCAGATTTACCTCGATTGATAAAACTATCAAACATTATATCATCATTTAGCATCTGCTTTACTGCGTCTTCACTTTTTTCTCTAGCTAAACAACAACCGCTATCATATATTGGAGAATACCTACCTTCCATTTTGAGAATTTTCATTTTTACATGTCCGTTCGGGTTCTTGAGTTCTTCGTTTTTAGATAAAAAATCCTTTATTTGCTTAAAACGATCTTTTAATTTAGAAAAGATATGGTTTGCTTCTTCATTAGTCAATTCGGTTTCTTTGTATGGCGTAATAAATCCCCAATTTTCTTGATGCCTATCACTATTCCCAATAATGCTGTCAAAAATGATAGTTTTTATGATATCTTCTATCTGTTCACCCAAATTGAAACTTTCGATTGCCGATTTTATAAAATGAAAGGTATAAGCTGAATATGATTCTTTATTTTCAGGCTTATAAGTATTATCATAGCCAGTTAATATACTCACCCCCTCAGTCAAACATTCTTCTTCGGTATTCATGGACTTAGAAATACATCCTATTTCACTTTCATGTTTTGCTATATTATATTCTAATACATCAAATCCTAAAGAACGACCTACTTCTGAAGATATAATTTCAGACCAGAACTCTGGTTTGTAATCTTTACCTTCTTTCAACATAGAGGTTTTGAAAAAATATACACAGTCATCTTCAGGATTACTAACCACACATTTATTGCGTGTACCTTTAGTGTTAAAAAAGGGTTTTTCGTTCCATTCTGTTATATCATAAAACTTAGCCATATTCTTATTTTTCGCAAACTTACAAATAAGAAATAGTATTTACAAGAAAAGCAACAATAATGATATGTATGAAGATATAATCCTTACAATAATCACAAGAGGAATCCGACATACATATAAATGTCTTGTTGCTTTTACCACATTCCAACTCATCACTGGGATAGTTCAATTTATAAATTTAAAGTCTTATGATGAAGCTTGTCTGTTGCGCCAATGTTTTACTATCAGCATAACGACAATCAAAACGGTTACACAAGCACAGACAAAACCGATTTGTTTAAACAGCGTGGATTCTTTTTTCTCCTTTACCCCTTCAGTCTTGGTTTTCTCATGAATACCGGAAGTGGTTTCCTTGTCAGCTTTCATCTCTGTACAGTCATTGACTACTGTTTCCTTCTTTCTATTCTTGCTGAAATCACCTTCCACATGACCGTCTGCCAATAACGGAGGTTTCCCGGTCAGGCTATCGGGTGGTTTTCTTGTATCATAGATACGGAAATCAATTACATAGTTGCCATTAGTGGTTATCAGCTCTCTTAAAGAAGTACTTGATCCGTGTACGATGTTGACAGATTCACTGGCGCTATCTTTGCTGATTACTTCTACATCGGACTTGATAGCCTTATGCGAGCTGCCACATGATCCGAACAACAGGAACAAACACATGAAAGGAGCCAGCAATATATGTCGGCTTACCCAGTTCATAATTCTAACCAACATAGTCTACAACTTAAGAACTTGCATCCTGTTATTTCCGTCAACCCGATAACTGACGTGCACCCAAGCGAAGTTAGACTCGTCAATCAATTGATCATAGGGCAGGTTCTTTCGGATATACTCAAACAACAACTTGTTTTGCTGTCTGTCCCCAGTGTCAATATCAGCAGCTTCCCCCTTCATGTGCTGCGAGGTCTTGCTTCCCTTGACAGCTGCATTAAGTTCCGGACAGCGATAGCCACTGTTTACTGTTATAGGCTTTCCCCACCATGTGCGTAACGGGTCCAGTACGTTATCCACCAAGGCAGTCAGAGCAGTCACATGCTCCTGTCTGCATCTGTTATTGATACCCAAGCGGTCAGCAGTTGTTGACTTGCAGAGTTCCGCAATCGTAAAAAACTTCATTTCTTTTCCTCCTTTTTGTTTTTTCATAAAAAGAATATAGCTATATTTGCACAAAAACATAGCATGTTTTTTTCATGTAATAGAACTGAGTTTACCGGTCTGGCGAGGCCGGTTTTTCATTATTCCTACTGATTGCCCCCTGTCCCTCATCAAACAGTATCTGAGCCACCATCCTGGCAATGTCATCCTTGTTCTCGATAATCACACTCATTGTCTTCTCTGCCTTGCGCAACTCCGCTTTTTCCCACGATTTTTCGCGTACCGATTTAAACTCACAGAAAATACAGTAAACCGTCCAGATCATGGAAAAAACAGGAAAGGGGATAATCACACAGCATAACAGATCAATGAAGCACAATTCTATGAACGGGGTGAAATACTTTTTCGCCTTGATGGCTGTTTTCTTATACCCCGTGGATGTTCTTGCCTCCCCGCGTTGTTTGGCCTTCATTATTCCTGAGACCAAATCCACAAACATTGCACCGATAGTGGCTGCGATACACAGGGCTATCAGTACAATGTGTATCATCATGTGCTCATTTATAAAATTGTAAATTACATCTCTCATATCATCTTTCAATCATTAATATTCTCTTTACGGCAGTAAACCGATACAAACCCTTGTCTGTATGCGGGGACACACTGTATCCCAGATTCATAAACAGGATTTGCGACAATCTCGGTTATCACTTATCGGCTGTGACTTCATTTATTATATCAACAAACTCTGATACATACAGAGTATATTTATTGGAAAAAGGAAACTGGGTTGGTACCATTATGCCGTACTGCATTTCAAGCTTTCCTATAAAATTCTCTTGTTTTACTTGGTCTTCAAGTGTCTGCAACTCATAGACATCAGCAGAGACAGACTGAAGTTGTGCATTTTCAGACGATGCATCTTTGATAATTGAGTAAGATACATCATAACGAGCATTGGTTGTTGTTTTCTCAGCACTCACGATTGTTGTAACAGATTTTACTTCCATAATTTTATTTTTTTAAGTTGTTATACGTTTTTAGCTATTTGTATCATTATCGTAAGATTATTTTTGTCTCGTATGCCGAATACAATTTTTGTAAAATCATTCAGGTATAATTGCTGTGTCAAGTCATTGATAGAAAAATTCATAGTATTGACATAACCATTTTCGTATGACAGCTCTCCTAAATCAGTACCAGCTATTTTTACCTTGGCTATGACTTGCACCAACAAATCATTTTTTACTATGTATACCACAGAATAATCCGCATTATCAGTACTAATATTCATTGTATATTCTTGCATACTAGCATCTTTCTTTATTTCTTTTATTTCTTCTTTCATAATACTTTATCTCCAATCATTATCATTAGAACCTCCAAACAATAAGCCTCTACCTAGAACATTTGCAGTTGGTTGCGGATTCATGAATGGCAAAACATTCCATGCATAATGTACAGAACCGCCTGGCAATCCAGGATAATTTCCATTGCAATATATAAGCACATTTGTATAATTATTATTGCAGTTTATCATGTTCACTTTTTGTGTTACTGCAAGTTGCAATTCATAAAAGTGTTGATTTGATGATGTTACGTTAAATACAATTAGATCTACAGGCATACCAGAATAATCTCCTTCTGTACCATAACATGGAAGTTTATAGTATGTCCTACCATCGCTCGCTGTACCTCTTTCAAAGCTTTTATAGACACCTGCTTTATCCGCACCTTTCGGATAAAAATAGCCGCTGCTTCCCTGGACAAGAAGCGTGGTTCTGGTACGTGCTCCAAAATTACCACGAACCCATGCGTCAGACAGATAGTAACGCAATGAACGGCCATCTTTTGTACCTTGCTGATATTGGTCACCATCATACCATAATCTATCTCCATCAAGTCTGAGTGTTCCTTTTACGCTTCCATCGCTACCGACAGCTTGCAACTGTTTGAATGTACCAGTCGCACCACTTAGTTTACTTACTATTATTTCATCTGCTTTTATAAGGCTTGTTTTAATAAAGCCACCAGATATTACAGTCGTTCCAAGTTGTGCCAGTTCTATCTTTTTATTATAAGCAGCATCTGCTCTACTTTGTGCATTTGCCGCTGCTGTCTTTGCGGCATCAGCTGTAGACTTTGCCGTATTAGCCGTATTCTGTGCTGTTGTTGCTTTTGAATTGGCTCCATCCGCAGTAGACTTAGCTGTTTCAGCGGCTGATTTAGCTGTGTTTGCAGTACTCTGTGCCGTATTAATCTTCCCCTGTGCATCGCTGGCAAGAGAATTGAAAGTGACCATACCTGTCAAGGATAATTTCTTTCCGAGCATGGATATACCGCCAGTATCAATCGTAAATGATGATTTTACATCTTGAGTGGTTGGAGAATCATGCGGGCTTCTTGTCCAATCAGTAGCTTTTTTACCAACTTCAAGTTTTATGCCGTTTACCCATATTCTGCCATTTCTCACGTTATACCATACTGCACTGACTTTCACAGTACCGGCAGGACACGTGCCTGTACCTGCAAATCTGGTCCAAGTGTTATTTGTGCTAGGTTTTATATTAAAACCAGACTGCGTTATTCTGCCGCCGGATGAGTTATAATAGCGTATTTCCATACTAGCCCCTCTGTCGAATGAGCTGATATTGTCTGTACGAGAGAATAAGCTTATGGTAAACACATCTCCTTGTTTTGCAATTAAATAAGGTGTATTGATCTGTTCTCCACCTCGCCATGAATCACCCGTAAGGCCTGATGTTATCATTCTTAAAGAATTTCTTCCTTGCAAGGTTACACTTGAATCCACATCACCGCCAGACCAATAATCCCTATTGTGCAAAAAGTCTGTGTTAACCAACAAATTTGTTCCGCCAATCTGTAAATTGTTTACAGCATTATTCGCGATATTTGTGGCTTCAGAAGCTGTAATCTTTAATGATATACTATTGGCATTCTGCGTAATTTTAGATTCAGCGGTAGTTACACGTCCTGTCAAAGCGTCAACAGTGGACTTCGTCGCTCTCTGTTGAATTTCATTGGCATTTTGGGTGATTTTTGTTTCTGCATTAGACACCCTTGTTCCAAGTGCATTGAAATCTGATTTGTTGACTTTCTGCTCAATATTATTTTTATTGAGCGTTATCTGTGACCCCTGCTCAGTTACTTTTTGATTCAAGGCATTGAAAGTTTTACTATCAACCTTCAATGCAATTTGGTCTTTTACAACTTTTATCTCGGAGTTCGTATATGCCTTAGATGAAGATATAGCTTCTTCTTTAGCTGTTTTAACTGCCAAAGTTATTTTTCCATCAACAGCGGAAAGTTCAGTTTTTACACTTTCTATTTTATTATTGGCAGCATCCACTAGCTCTTTGGCTTTTGCAGATATAGCATTAAGCAAATCCGTTCTGGCATCATAATAAGCCTTGAATTTAGCACGAAAATCGGTACCTACTATATCGCTTGTAGTTGATAAAGAGGTTAACAATGGTGTAATATAACCGCTCAGTGCGTTATATGCATTGCCATATGCCGATTTTGATACACCATATTTATCAGCGGAAGCGTCATTCTTAGGTTTTTCCGAAACAATAATATCCCATTCTTTTTTTGTTTCGTGCTTTTCTTGTGCTGTAAGTTTATTATCATTTGCAATATCAGCTAATAAACTATTTGCCTTTTCTGATTCGCTTTTTGCCAAATCAGCATTTTTCTTCGCCTCTTCTGCAATTTTATTTGCGGCAATAGCAACATTATTAGCTGAATTGGCTGTATTTTTTGCGCTATCAATTTCATCTTTTACATTTTCACCTGTTTCAAAATGAAATTCCCCTGTAAGAATATTTGTTTCTGGAGATATCCTTGTCTTCTCCGTTCCTTTAAGACTATATGAATTAATTCCTTTATGTTGCGTAAAGGACGGTGATCCTTCTCCGTATGCAGAAATAATAATGGCATTTTGTCTGCCTTTATCACTACGATTACCTAATTGTACAATAGAGTCACCTGCCTTTGGTGCATCACTCCCGGAATCGCAATCTGTTTTACTTAAATCTATATAATTATCACCTGCACCAACAACAAGCCTCCAATAATATCTATTTGATACATTTTGACTTGTTCCTGTTTTTACATTAAATTCTTGGCATCTAGCTTGATCTCCAGCTCTAAACTCATTTTCTACTTCCTTTTCTGCATCTATGGATGGGAAATAGCATCTGTAAACATCTTCTAGTTCTTCAACACGTTCACAGGTCATACCGGCCGCACTGAATATCCAATTTCCGCCAGCGTAAGTAAGTTTTCTTATTTCAAGTTCGGTGAACAGGGCGCGTATGCGAACAAACAACTCATCCACTTCTAGGTACGATCTTCCTGTTTTCTTATCTGTTTTCAACATAAATCCAGTACCAAGGGAACCAGCCTTAAAATTGTCTGACTTTACCATTGTCCGAAGATTCAGTTCTTCTAGTTCGGCACGGGCGTCCTCACCGATGTAACCGCCCTGAACACCGGTAACGAAATCACCGACAGTAAGACTTTTACCTATTTTTGCCCCACCCAGGAGTTTTAGTAGATATTTTGTTTCATCATCCTGATCCTTACGAAGAAAAGTTTTCAGCGAGCGCAATGCGGAATACACGTTATGGTCTGTCGCAGGGGTGGAGTCGTGGCTTCCGATCACATACACACCGCTACCACCACCGCCCGTATAGGTCTGTCCCTTCAGGGTAAGGCTTTCAACCTTTTCCTCCAGCTCCCCGATACGGGAATAGGCGGCGGTTTCCCCGACAGTATAAACAGGTGAGTCAAAGGAATAATCAAGATTGAATTCAAATCCGATAACCCTTGACTGTCTTCCGTTCTCGAAATAAGCCTTGTTGATAAGGTTGACCTTTTGACCGATGCTATAGAAATTATGAACGCCATCCTCACGGTATGCGTCATTTGACATCATCGTGCAGCCATAGGTACTCGGGTCTATCTTGGATTTGGCAGCGTACTTTTCAGTCTTTTCCTTCAACTCCTGCTCGGCGGCACCCACAAGCCCCAGCTCGGTTATTTTCGTACTGTCCCAGCCGGAAAGCACATATTCATCTCCATCCTGGGGAAAGAGCACATCACCGGGAAGCGGTCTGCCATAGTCCTCATTCCTGACTATCTCCCAAAGCTGTGCCTCAGGGTTCCATCCGCCATCCTCCAATTTCTCCGGCTTTCCCTCAGGATTGAACTTCACGGCAAACTCCAAACCGTTGAGAAGCCCGGATGCGAAACGTATCCTCAGCTCCTGACCGGGGAGGATATATTTCTCGGAAAAGTTAACACCCGTGTCCCTAAAGCGGTAGGCATTCCATTTTTCCTCGGTGGTTGTGCCGTCCTCATTCTCCACCTTGTCCGTCACTTCGATAGTGGTGACATCCGACATGATGCCTGTTCTTCGGGGATAGACTTCATCGAAGATAACCACCTGTTCAATGGCTTCCTCGGTGGTCATATTGGGATAAGCGTCTATATACGGGGTTCCTTCGGGAAGCATCAGCCTGCGCTGCACCACGCCGTTCACAACCACGGTCTCATCAACCGGACGGTAGTCAGATGGGATATTCTTTGTTGAGCCGAAAGCGTAGATACGGGTGGCATAGGTGGACTGGGATTCTGACTGTGACATTTCCTGTACGTTTTTCCCGATCTCGAAATCCACCGCGTCACCGGACTCACAACGCCCGAAATGGATTATATTCTCGGTTATCCAGCACTCACAGTCCCATTTCTTTGCCATCTCAAAACAAGCGTCAAGGATGTTGATGTTGTCGTAACTCATCAACTGGGACTTATTTTCGACTGTGGAATCAATGGAGAAAACAAAATCCTGTCCTTTGTATGTGTAACCAAGAGCTTTCAAATTTCTAAGGACTATACCGGCTTGTACGTCAAGCGGAGCGGTCAGGTTCCAGGACGCCTCCTGTCCGGTCGTCTCCGGGGTATATTTGAAGATTTTGTTTTTCCATTTCCAGTAGTAAGCGTCAAGCTGAAGCTCATAGTCGTAGCCGGCGGTATTGGTGTTGAATGCGGGCTTCTGCAAGTCGCACACCTCGAACAATCCGAAGTTACATTCCACGTATGAGCCAAGTTTGAAATATATGGGATTCTCTAAGGAGAACTTTAACATGATGTAGTCCTCCTTCATCAGAGTGAACTTACGCTTGCAGCCTTCATTGATCAGAGTTGTAAGCTGGATAGCACCGGATATGTCTTTGATGTCGATTTGTTCCATGTCTTCAAAGTTCGGAGATAAAAAAAAGAGTGCCCAATTTTGAGCACTCACATACACGACAATAAAACCAATGTCGTGAATTAGCTTCTGTTTGCCGGGTTATTTCCTTTTATTCCGCACGTACAATAAAGTTTTGTCTTTCGTTTTGAAAAAATCATGAATTGCTTTCTGTGTCATTTCCTCACCGAACCTGTTATAGAATAACCTTACGGTACAATTCCCCACGCCTATTATTTTAGCCCATCCTGAAACAGAGCAACACTTGCCATCAACAGAAATAAAAACCGTACGCCTTTGTTTTCTTGTATTTTCAGAAAATGATAGCCACTGGCAATTTTCGGGCGAATATCCTTTATTGTTATCTATTCTATCAATGGTTAAATTTTCATTATACCCATTGTTTATAGCCCAGTCATAAAAACTTTGAAAATCGTTTTTCCACTCGTTGCACACTTCAATTCCTCTTTCTCCATACGATGAATAATGGTCGTTCGTATGCCTGTAACATCTACCCTTCATAGCACACCATATATTATATAGTCTTGTATAGGTTTTGCCATGAGTAAAATTTGCCTTTTTCATTTTTTCAGAGTTTTTCTTTCTTCGCACACAGCCACAACTTTTAGTATTTCCAGATAGTAAAGAATTAGATGTAGGATAGCATTTATTTCCACATTCGCAAAGACATTCCCATATAAGTGATTTATGCTTGTTTCTTCCTACAACCTTTATAGCTGTTAACTTTCCGAATACTTTATTAGTTAGGTCTTTAGCCAAAAGGCTTCTATTGTAACATCCACAGCTTGTTGTATTTCCGCTATTTAAAGAACCAGTAGTAGCAATCACAGTATTTCCACATTCGCATTTACATAGCCACTGTACCTGCTTTTTCTTGTATCTACCGTATTCTGAAATCACAGTTAACCGTCCAAATTTCTGACCAATTAAATTCTTTTTCATAATCATTGATTTTAAAGTGAATAATAAAGGCAGTCTTTATGTCGTACGAAGGCTACCTTTGTACAATGGTGTATGTTTAGTTTTTAAATATTAGCTTATACAAACCCGAAGTCGGTGACGAGAACATTGGTGCACGCCCGGCTATTACCATCCGTTTGCGTTCTTCTGGAAATACGTCTTTCAGCTTCTCTATTTTATTTTTCAAACGACACTCAGTTGACATACAACCGCTTGCCTCTTCAAGCATAAAGTCGTTAATCACTTTTATTAATCCCTGTACATAAAGGTTATTCATGTCAATTACTAATTCTTCTGTTTTCATATTCGTTATATTTATGTGTTTATACTTAATTTCGTTTACCACTGTTATTATGCGATTTTAACAAGGTTGCATTTCTTGAAACAACGCCATTCTTCTTTTTCAGTGTCAAAGTACACCTGGCAATTATCAGCCGTTTTCTTTGTACCTTTTGTTTCGGGTACTCTGTTTTCCAAGAGAGTGCCAAAGGCTTGACGTAGCGTACCGTCTGTCTTTTTGAAGTAAAACTCTACTATCTTCACTTTCAAAGCCGCTTTCAGTTTTAAATTAGCCCATGCGCATTTTAATGCTTCACTCATTGAATAACCGTTCTTGCGAACAAAAGACCATGCCATTTGCATTACTTCTTTCATCTGACTTCTAAATTTTGTGCTCATACTCTTATATGTTATGTGTTAATACTCTTATCACTTTGATTTGATGGTGCAAATATAAGCGATAACTTTAATTAACCAAAATAAAATCAAAGCAAAAACTTTAATTTAACCATATTTAATCAAAGCAATAACTTTAATTATAAAGAATACAGTAACTTTGTATTAAATTTAAAAATCAAAGCTATGGGTTTGAATATTAAGAAAGCGATTAAAGAACATGGGTTAGAAGTCCGAGAAGTTGCCAAAAGAATGAATATCACTCCGACCGGGTTGTCTCAGCATATAAATGGTAATCCATCAATAGAAGTGTTGGAGCGTATCGCAAGTGCTATTGAGTGTGATATTTCTGAATTATTTGAGCAACCAAAGAAAGACAGTCTCTCCCTTACTTGTCCCCATTGTGGAAAGAACATAAACGTAAAAGTAGAATAAACTAAATAGGGTGTGTTATCCACACCCTATCATCTACTTTCGCCCTTCCGGGCTCGGATTCGGTTCGTTAAACTTGGCTGAAATTTTTCCGAAAGTTCGGTCTAAACTCTGTGCGTAAGTGACACTCTTGCCAGTATAAATAAGATGGTAAACCTCGCTACTATTAGCAGGAATCTGAATATCAACCACACCTTTATACAGCTCATCAAAGAAAGCTTTCTTCTTTGCTTGATAATCAGACTGAGAATTACTCTCGATAGTGAACGAAAGAGTTATTTCCCTCTCATCGACTTTAGGATTATTGATTATTACCCGTTTCCCATGTTCAAGTCGGCTTTTGTTCTCAATAAAATCCTTCATGGGAGCGGATGCCCCAATAACATCAAGAAACCCCTCTCCCATTCTCACACCCCATGTTGTATAAGCGTTTTCGCCATTAATTAATAATTCATCCATAGACTATAATTTTGCTGTATTCTTTTTAACTTCTGCTATATCTCTTTGCATCTGTTGAATAGGTTTGACGATTGCCCCTGTATTTTCTGAAATCTGTACCAGTTCAAGATAAGATTGTGCTATCAAATCTCGCGTATCATCAGCGATATTCCTTGTTTCCGTATTTATGGAAAGTAGAGCATCTGCTTTTACTGTCAGTAGATTAAGTGATTGAGATTGAATAATATTCTGATTCTTTATCTCTTCTCCTGCAATCTGCAATGCTGTAAACCGCCCGTTCAACTCTTCGCCAGTATCTTGACTCATTGCCTGAAAACCTTTGGATGAAGCTGACTGGGATGTTGATTCTTGCGAAATCTTGTCATATCCGGTTGCTGCGGCAAGCTCGTCACGGAGCTTCATGGCTTCGTCCACATAACCCATGTATTCATCCATCAGCTCCTTACGCTCATTATTGTCAAGCGTACCATCATCCTTCATGGCTTCACCGAATTTATCATACCATGTCCTCAGTTTGTCACTAAACTGTTCACCGATGGCATTTGACAGCATCGCCTGCATGAAATATTTGGATATGTCATCAGCAAAATTCTCCGCACTCTTCTCCATATCCATCAGACTGCTTATAAAACTGTCATACATGGAATCGAATGACATTCCGATCAGGCCCTCATAAAGACTGTCGGTCAGTTCTTCCAGTTTTCCTGCCTGCTCTATATAATCATCCAGCTTGTCGGTAACACGCTCACCGTAACCTCCCTTACCGGAAGATTTCATGATATCCCATAACCATACGTCTGACCGTAGAGCCTTCATCTGTTCGGGAGTCAGATTCCACAAGGAATCGGTGCCGGAGAAATCCTGCATGCCGGTAGCTTTTCTTGCGTGTTCCAGCATTTCATCCGTCCATTTCAGATAATGCTGCCAGCTGCCGTGGCTCTTATGATATCCGGCTTGCTTCTTTGCTATTTGCAGATAGTTTTTATTGACTTCCTCCTGATACTTTACAGCTTCCCTGTAAGATTCAACCGATTTCATTCCCTTGCTTGCCTTCATCTCGTCAGTCAGATTCTCGATGGCCGTTTGCAAAGTTTCATTCCTGTCCGTCAGCCTGTCTATCGTTTCCTGTACTTCCTTGGCGTTTCCACCTATTCCAAACAAGGAGTTGAAGCCTCCGAATGAGATTGCGTTCAGGATGTTTCCTATGCCGTTCCTCAATGACTTGCCGATTGTGACAAACAAATCCCCTGACAAGACATCACCGATAATTCCACTGACAGCGTTCAGAACAGCATCAAGCAGACCACCGACAAGATCACTTAATCCGTCTTTGAGTACGTCAATGATGGACAGAATCCATCCGACAATGGGGACCTCCTTAAGAGATTCTGACGTTTTTCCTATGACATCCTTGAATCCGTTCACGGTTTTGATAATTCCGCTATATGCGTTATACAATCCACCGGATGAAATCTGCTGCAAGCCTCCCAACAAATTTTCCATGCTTGCTTTCAGTCTGGTGGCGGTATCAGTCACATTACGCTGGGCCTGATTGGCGATATCAGTCTGTGTCTTCACATTGGCGGATGCAATGTCAGCATTCTGCCGTGCTGTTTCAAGAGCGTTTGCTGCGGCTTGTTTCTCACTTTCCGTTCCGCCCTTCTGCGCTTTGGCGTAATCATCCTGTGATTTCTTTAGTCTTTCCAAAGCAGCTGTTTCAATCCCTATGGCACTGATACGATTCTGTTCTGCTATTTGATAGGCTTTTACATCCTCTCCAAGTTTCTTGAAGTTGACTCCACTTGTACCACCCAAAGACTTTTCCATCTGGCTGATGGCGTCAATCAATGATTTCTGGCTTGCCTGATCGGAGTTCTTGAACTTGTCAGTCCGTACATATTTTTTCGCTTCGTCCAAGGCGGGCTTTATCATGTCGGAAAACATGGAACCAAACTCACCGAACACAGTAACCCAATCTATATTGGCTTTTATGGCTTCTGTTTCCTTGTTCTGTATGGCAACATCACGTTGTTTCTCCAGTAACTTTACTTGTGCACTATTAACACCGTTTTCTTCCTGTGCTTTCCTTATTTTTTCCGCATACTCTTGGGCGATAGCCAATTTCTGCTGCTGGAACGTGCCATATTCTTTCAAGTAGTCGTTCAAAGCCTGTTGTTCGGCTTTCAGCTGTCCTTCAGTTACATCGGAAATATCTTTATCTCTCATACTTTCGGCATTGGTATAAGCTTCTGAAATTTTCTGTGCCTGCTTGTCGGTCAGCTTACCGTTACCGGCTTTGCTCCATTCTTCCTCCTGTTTTCTTATCGCATCAATCTGTTTCTGACAATCAAGGTCAATCTGTTTCAACTTCTTTTCCGTGCCTTCTCTCATCAGGTTGATTTCATCCTGTTGGTTCTGACGGTGAAGTGAAAGAAGTTGCCCGTCCAGCTTTTCCTGATTTTCTTTTTGCTTTTTTGCTAGATTTTCCTGTCTGGTCAGTGCGCTTCCGGTTACTCCGCCCAGCTCCTTGTATGTCTTTTCGGATACCTCCATCTTATCTTTGGCTTCTTTCACCTGTTTCGATGTAGCCGTCTGATCTTTGATTAAGGCCTCATACCCTTTTTTCGCTTTCTCCCATTCGGCTTTAGCATTTGCCAAATCCTCCTGATATGTAGTTTCTTTTGTTTCCTGTCTGTTCTCAACTTCCAATTGGGCATTGATTTCCGACAAGACATCCTTTCTTGCGTTTGCCAATTCATTTTTCAGGTCTTCGATACGCTGTGCCTGAACCTTCATTTCGGAACGGTTGTTCTCCTTCTTAGCTAAATTATAAGCCCATTCCGCACTTTTTATCTGTTGTCCCAAGGACTCGACTATAGCCTGTTTTGACTGTGTTCTAGATTTTACAACTTCTTCATTATATGCCTTCCAAAAACCAGTCAAATCCTGTATATGGCCTTTCTCATCAACATATTTCCTAAAGAGTGCTGGGTATAGTTCCTCAATATCTTTTAAAGCTTTAAGTTTAGTGGTCTCGGCTTCCACCTCGCTATTAATGGTGCTAACAAGACCTTCCAAAGTACGTTTCCGATCTTCTTCGTCCGTGTTGAGTTTTTCTATTTTCTTGTTGTACGAGTCCAAAGCACGTTCAGCAGATGTTGTGCTGTCGGATAATGCCCACATGGCAGCTCCAAGTCCTACTACAGCAGTAGCCAACAACACATAAGGATTGGTAAGCATTGCAGCGTTTAAAGCTAACTGCGCTTTTCGTGCCAATAAACGGGCATTGGTAAGTCCAATCTCCACAAGAGTATGTTTACTTTCGGCAGCAGTAACAAGCATCACTGCGGTCCGGTATGTACCATAAGTAACCACTAATCCAGCCAAGATCCTACCTACTGTTTCATAATTCTGAATCAACGAAGTTGTCATTTGAATACCGTCCATGATAACACTTTCCGACTTTGTTCCCAATTCGTTAAACACGGAATCCAAAGCATCCTGCATCATAGACAACTGACCATTGATAGTCTTTGAAGCATTCTCAGACATATTATAGAACTTACCACCTGCGGAAGTTGCATCAATGAATGCCTGTTGAACCATTTCAGCGGAAACAGCACCTTTGGACATTTCATCTTTCAAAGTTGCGATAGATTTTCCGGTCTTTTCGGAGATAATCTGTAACGGGTTGAATCCAGCGTTTATCATTTGATTCAAATCCTGCCCCATAAGTTTACCCGCTGCTGACATCTGTGAAAATGCCAAAGTTAGCGAATTGAACTTACTGGATTCCCCCATAGAAATATCACTAATGGCTTTCAAGTATTTGATAGTGTCTTCTGCTTGTATGTTAAATCCAAGCATCATCTTTTCTGCTCCAACCATATCTGACATAGTAAGTGGAGAAATCTTAGCCAGCTCCTTGATTTGCGGAATCAGTTGTCCTGCCATATCCTTTCCAACCATAGTCTCAATAGCGGTCTGCATGGATTGAAATTCTCCACGAACACGAATCATACTTGACAAGAATTCTTTGATTGAATAACCTCCCAGCAGTTTCTTACCCATATTAGACATGGCTTGTTCCACCTGCTTAGTTACATCTACATTTTTTTCACCATCTTGCCGATACAAAGCATATTCATCGCGGAGCTTCTTTACTGACAAGCGGGCGTTAGCCTGTTCCTGGGTAAGGTTAAATAAAGAACTTTTTTGCTCTTTCAATTTTTCATTTGTAGACCTTATTTTAGCTTCTAAGGAAGAAGTATCACCATCCTGTTTTAATGCTTCACGATACTTGTCTTTTAATCCTGCTAACTCATTTTTCAATTGTTGGATAGTTCCACGTTGAAATGTTATTTTTTCCGACAATCCATTCACTACCTGAGAAGCATCGAAGATTTTCCTTTTGAATCCCGTTTCCATCTCCGCTCCAGCTTTGGCTGCATTAGTCACCAACTCATCCAATCTTTGGTTGGATGCAGCAAGTTGGGCATTCAAAGCCTTGAAAGCAGCAGGAGACTGCGTGCCATCCATGCTCATTAACTCCTGCTTTAATTTTGCAATTTCATTACGAAGTCTTACAACTTCTTCCCAGTCTGACTGTATGCGAAATATAAGTTTTGCCATATATAAAATGATTTTAGTTTATATAAATAGCGCACCCCGACTTAACGAGGTGCGCATTATTATTTAAGCAGCATCTTTACCTAAGAACTTTTCTACGAAGTAAATTTGCCCCTTACCAGTCACTTTGGTAGTAGTAGTGACCAATACAGAGCCGTCCGGCTTGGTGATGGTGGTTTTCTTCAATTCAAAAAGCCCCAATTTCATAGCTTTCTGCGTTGGCTGATTGTAGTAGTCACCCTTTTGGCAAAGATAACCATTCTCGCGCATCCAGCTAAACAAACGATTCTGACCGATATTCACTCCATTTTGTTGCAGTATCTTTGCTAATTCAGCAACCAAGCAAGAACGTTGAGAAGTTGAAACGGCATCGGCAAAAAGGACTTTAGGTGCATCTTTCTGAATCTTCTGTTCGGCTTCGATACGCTTCTGTTTTTCTTCTTTCAAGTTGGTTGCAAGCTGAATCAGAAAATCGGGTGAGGTCAAAGCCTTTTCAAGTGTCTCTTGCGTCATGTATGCACCATGTTTGCGGATTGAGGGCAAAACTTCGCTTGTAACCCATTTGCGAAACGGTTTTGCTTTTTCGCTATCACTTCTTATGACAACATCATACAAACCGCTTTCAGTAACAAATGTCGCTTGTTGTGTTCTACCTAAATTATCTTTTATGGGGTGCGTTTGACGCACATCATCATCTAAACGACTGGCACACCTTGAAGTATCTTTTATGCCAATCACAGCGCAAACATCTGCCAAACAAAACAACGGTTCTTCATTCTCATTCATAGCAATTCTCACTTTTCCGAACTGCTCATTTTGGAAAATCTGAATATTATTCATACTTTTACACAGTTTTAAAAATTAGACCCCACCAAAGGCAAGCTCCTCACTTCTTACCAATGGCGGGGTTATATTTTTCAGCCGTGAGGATAGCTGCGTTGTTTCTGTTTGCAAATTTACCACTAACCGATTGCGTCACCTTAAAAGTGTCGTGCGCAGTCACGACAATCGTTTCATTGTCGTAAATTCGTTGCAAACTTACGGTATAATCGTGCAAGAGAAGAATTTTTGTCACATTGGATAACCACAATTGGGTAATTGTGGTTATTTTATAGGCGGCGGTCTTGTTTTAAGACTCATAATCACACGTATTAATTAGCTATTAATAGCTCATGCCCGACAAGCGTTTCCAATAAGTCTGATGTCACTTTGTAAACATGATATGCTTGTGTATTCTTGTTATTGACTAAATGCTCTGATAAAGCCATCAGTTTATACAAATTCTTCAATAATTCATCATTATTCAAAATTGAAGAAATCTGTTTCACTTCTTTCATACTAAGAAAATTGATGCCATTTTCACGATGTTTGCTAATCCACCAATGTGGCGTGCCGACTTTTACATAATGATAGTGTTCAATATAGAGATAGCCTACCATTGTGTTGGCCGTTTGAGCAATCCAAAAATAAGGGTGGTCTGTCCGATAACCCAAACGACCTTTTTCATCAATATATTCAATACCGCATTTTAATGCAGAAGCATTAAGAGAAGAAAATACCTCTACTGAATACTTGTAGTATTCTTCATTATTGAACAATCGCATTATGCCAAGAGTACTATCAGAAAATTCTGTCTTCATGATTTCTATATTTTACGTGTTTATACTATCTTTGCGACTAAATTCGTAGTGTGACATAATCGCATTATGTGTTTATACTATTTAGAGCGCATTGCCTGTGAAGGTGGTGCGCTCTTTGCTTACCACCGTTTTACTTCTTCTTTTAATTCGTCATACTTGCCGTTCATTAGCATTTCGACTTCACGATGAAAGTTTATATCAGTCAAGCGAAACTCTATCAAAGCACGCTTGTACGCATCGCCTTTTCGGTGGGCATTGATAAGGCGCATCATCTGTTTATTATCCAAACCATAATCATTTTTGCGATTGAGATTCTTAGCTCTGCACATATCGCTCTCTCTTAATTGTATTGCTGCCATAGTTACGCTATTTTAATGAGATTGCACTTCTTGAAACATCTGTATTCTTCTTTCTCTGTGTCCCAGTACACTTGCAGATTGTCATTCGGCTTTCTACCTGTACCTTTCACCTCACCGATAAGATTCTCTTTGAGAGTGCCAAAGGCTTGACGTAACGTGCCGTCAGTCTTTTTGAAATAAAACTCTACTATCTTCTTTTTCATCTCACCTTTCAACTTCAAATTAGCCCATGCGCATTTTAACGCTTCACTCATTGAATAACCGTTCTTGCGAACGAACGACCATGCCATTTGCATAACCTCTTTCATCTGACTTCTAAATTTTGTGCTCATACTACTTATGTTTTATGTGTTAATACTATTTTGTTGTACTTTCATGATGCAAACATACTACTTTAATAGTATAATCCAAAAAGAAAAGAACTATTTAATTAGTATATTAACCTTATTTAATACTATTATAATAGTACAATACACAAAGAGACGTACCTTTGTATAAAATTAAAGTACACGATTATGAATCTAAGAATTACCGAACACTGCAAAATGCAAGGCATCACCTTACAGGAATTAGCTGATAAAATGGGGGTAGCCCGTTCGACATTAGCTAATACATTATCAAAAGGCAATCCTACCATTGAAACCCTATCCAAAATAGCGGACGCTCTCGGAGTTGAAGTAACAGACCTATTTGAAAAATCTTCCGATGAAGTTATAGGAGTTGTCCGAATTGGAGATAGCACTCACGTTATCAATAGTAAGGAGGATATTAAGAAGTTAGCGGAAAAATTATAAACTTAACTTAATAAAATAAGGAGGTAATACTATGAGCGAAAAAAAATTCAAAGAATCTGATGTAGTAATAAATACACAAAATGGGAAGGAGTATTATATTACTCAGATAGAAAAAGTGTATGATGCAGATTTAAAACATTCAGTTCCTACGGGATATGCTGAATGCCGTCCTAATAATTTAGATGATAATCTGCCCGATTATAATAGATTCACTATTGACATTTTAGAACTAAAAAAATAAAAATATGGAAAAGAAATATATTATAAAAGGAGTTTTAAATTCTTCTGTGCTATCTTTAAACTCTTATGGAACATACTGCTTAACAAATATTTCAGATATATACCACGAGGCAGAAAAAATTAAATTCTTTGATTCAAAAGAAGATGCGGAAAGCTACATTCTACAAAATAAACTTTCCCCAGTCACCATATTGGAAATTTTCATATAATAGTAAAGCCGGATTCCTCCGGCTTTAACTTTACTTTACCCATTAGCATTTCCCATATAAGTCTTACGAGAAACCTGCTTATTCCAACTCGTTCCGTTCTTGTTGAAATTTCCCAAGTACCGCCCTGTAATCCGATTCACAAGATTATTAGGATTACTTGCATTACTCCCATAACGTCTCTCTGCAATTCTTGCAGCTTGTCGGGCAATATCCCAACCTGATTTAGTCCTTTTCCTGACTCAGCTTTAAAATTTAAAAATTAAACAATATAATTTTGACATATCTATTTCTTTTTCCTACGATTAGCCAATTCCTTACCACTGATTCTATTCACCTTCTGACCACCATATACTGCGTGTAATTTATCCCGTTGCATCATCAGCAGATTCCGATAAGGGATAATCTCAAACACTTCTGTATAACTCAGATGCAACGTGTCAATCAAATGGGCTATCTGCCCGAAGAACGTTGTGTTTCCTACTGTTTCGGTTTTGCTGCCAGCATCGACACGTTCCTCATCGAGCTGACACACTGAAAAGCCGAAATATCCATCATAGAGAAACAGACTTCCAAGGCATCTTTGACTTCTTCAAAAGTGCCGTTCTCCAATTCTTTGACCAAACTATCATTCCCGCAGATAAAGCATGAAATACCTTTCAGCATATCTTCAGTAGCTTCAGGAAGCTCTTTAATAGCTTCCATGACATTATCTCCAGTCATGCCGATATTGGAAAAATGATGAATGGCACGACAGATAATTTTAATTGTAGGAGGTTTAATGGTATAAACCATCCCTCCTATCTCCACATTCATGAAATCCAGCCCTAACAAAGCATCAGAAACCGTTTTTGCTGCTTGATTCATATTCTTAAACTAAAAGGGGGAATGGTATATATCCATCCCCCGGTTATCACTCTTGTGCTTTTACCAATGTTATCTCTTTTTTAAGAGTGGTATCAACTTCAGAAGGAGTGGTTTTAATATCTCCTGACTGAGTGACGTACCCCACTTTCGACACTTCATAGTGAACGGTAGCCCCAGCATTCACCTGCTTTGACTTGACCGTTGCACCGTCCAGCTTTACGGTCGCATCGGAAGGAGTAGGTACAATGGTTACTGTAGTTCATGCCTGCAAAGCTTTAATCTGCCCTTCTTCATAGTTATACTCAGAAGAAACACCTTCGATTCCCGGTTCCTGCACCAAGCCTTTTACAGCGATTGCAATTGCCTTATCCGTATTGGCTTCACGGGAAACAATACGGCATTTTGGGAAGATGAACCAGACATCATCATCGGTCAGACAGAACAATGCTTTGTTGATAATAACTTTATCCAAAGCACGCTTCCAACCTACATCTTTAGATGTTGCCTGAATAACATCGCCACCCATGAACGCTTTCTTGGTCTTCCAGTCATATTGTCCGATAGAGAAAGCGGGCGATACTTCTCCCGGCACATCATCGTAACGGTAATTCTTTCCCGTTAATTGGTTCTTGTACCCGGTGACAGAGGCTTCCGTTTCCTCAATCTGCCACGTTTCCCCGTGTACATTCAAAACCTCATCTTTCGCTTTGATAGCGGCTTGAATCAAAGTCTTTGCGATTTCGGGGGTAATGTCTGCCGTTACCTTATCAATATCGGCAAACAAGATTCTTTTTATTCCTACTGCTGAAATCATAATCTTATAGTTTTACATTTATTACTTCAAATAAAATTCTCACATTCACGTAATGGCATTTCAAAGCTGTATCCGCTTCCGTGCCAATTGATTCGATAGAGTAACGATAGGTTGTACCGTCATAGGTGCTTACTACATCATCAAGCAGCTTGCCAGCCTTTCTTTCGAGTTCGTTAAGCCGGATTGTGTTCGCTTCATTCTCGCTTAAATTGGGTACACATAGATTCACTTCTGCGAAAGATTTCTTCCAATACTTTCCCGGCTGTTGTTTCTTCGTGTGGATGACAATCCTTTCGGACTTCAATTCACCCGTCAGCGTTTCACCATCAGGCACTAGATCTATTCCGAAAGCCTTGCAGTCCCGGTAGAGGATGTTTCCTATGTCGGTAGTTACTATCATTCCACAATCTCCCAATCTTCTGCAAACACATCGCTAATAGACGGAACCCATGAATCAGCACGCCCGGTGTTCTCATTGTAAATAAGACACTGGCTTGTATAGTCAATGAATCCTTTGCCTTTCAGAATAAGGTCTTTTGCTGATTGCGGAAGAGATTGCATCTTGGGAATAATGTCGCTATCAATGTGTGCCGGGATTTGCTTCATGACAAACATTTTTGGAAGGACATCTTGTGGAAAATTTAACCTAGCATATACGCCATATTCTGCATAAGAAGCCTTGTCGTATGCCTTAGCGGCTTCTTCCTCACTTTCAAAACGCCCCAAATGTTTAGTTTTACCGTTTATTTGTATAGAGGAAATCCATTTACTCCTACTTGTATCAAATGACACACCTTTATACTTGCTTGTTGAGCCACTCTTTGATGAGCTATTTGCAATATTTTCTCTTGGGGAAACAAAACGTAGATTACATAATCTATTATCCAATTTATTACCATTAATATGGTCTACAATACGTCCTTCTGGAATTTTATCAAATAAAAAATTCTGCAATCTATAAGGGCGTTTGTTACCATTTATCTCAAATGAAGAAACGGCATAGCCCTTTAAGTCTTTCATCCACGTGTGCTTAGAAACTTTCTCGTAAAAGACACCATCTGTTACAGCAACACTTCCATCGTTAAGTAGAATATAAGTCAAGTCAAATTCTTCATTATATTCAACTCTTTCAAAAGGTGTGTACTTTGGATATTCTTCAATATGTGGAGGAAGATAATCTCTGTTCCAGCCACTTCTACGAATTGGATAACCTGCTTTGAGAGCCATAATAGCCATACCAAAATTCATCTTTATTACTTTTGCACCATCAGAACCTTGCATATGCTGTATGCGAGTATCAAGAAGCCGTATATAGTCAAACATAGTACAGCACTGCATTTCCAGTAAACACTTGTTGTACATATCATTAACGACTTCATCCATTTTCCCTGAATCTATGAAAGCGGCTAACTTTACATATCTTCCATTGACTTCTTCGGCTTCTATCTGCATACGGTCAAGTGATGTATCGGCGAGTTTATACGCCTCCTCAAACGGTTCCGCTGGCGACCAACTCTCGTACCCGTCAGCATATTTAACGTGATAACCCATGCGCTTTGCATACTCTGCATCAGGCACTCTGCCAACTTGTAATAAACCTCTTTCATAAGCCTCGCCCATTGTCATAGGTTCTGCTTCAATCTGTTTTGTTCCAATGTACTTTTTCATTTTTCAAATTCTTCTTTTAATCGTTTCTCCGCAAATAAAGCAGCACTACTCAAAACATCATACCCTTTAGATTCTACGAATGATGCGTATTCCGCTTCGTTTTTCAATGTCAAACCGTCTTTATTGACATCGTAATCATTGGACGTTCTCAAAGTGAGTGTATGGTCTTGATAATCCCCATGTTCCTCTGCGTACTTCACGGCTTCATCGCCTACATCAATCATCTTCTTTTCGACCTCCCATTCTCCTTCATCGAAAAAGGAGTCGACATCTGAGAAATCGAAATCTACATCCATAATTCCGAGTAGTTAAAGTAGTTTGTACTCTTCACTGTATAAACTTCGCCTTGACCTCTTACGCTATCACCATCCATGCAACGTACTTCATCACCAGCCTTGACAGTAATTCTCTTCTCGCATACCACATGATAATTCGGACGATACACAGAGCCGTTATCAGATGAAAACTCTTTGGTAGTGTTATCATCACAACGGCATTTGCACACCTCCTGCCAGCTTTCATCACCTGTTCCGGGAATAGGTCTGCCAAACTCATCCTTATCCATTGGGGTGATAACTTTTACCTGCAATATGTGTGGGGCGAATATCATAAGAAAGTCACTTTAGGCTTATCACTCAATTCGTCTTTCAAACCGTACCGCTTGCACAGAAATGAATAGTAATCCTTAATGCCTTGAATGTTCCAAGACATAGAAAAACCGCTTTCGCTGATGGAAGTGGCACGAAGCAATAGAGAGGGGATGAACTTCGCAATTGCCACCGACACCCGTGTTTGGCAATCCTCGTTCATCTCACCCCCTCCGCTTATCTTTGCGTTCAGACATATATCGAAAAGGTCAGCCTCCGACAAGTTAACGCCGAAGGTCTGAAACTTCTGTAATATATAATCGTTTACTGTCATGCGTTCATCTCACTCAAATCGAAGTTCACAATCAGGTTCGGGTTCGCAATCTGCGGAATCCATTCGGCTGTGTATTCCAGATAGCGACCATTGCCGTCCTTGTAACCTGAAATCAGCATATCGCCATCTGCCTGAGTGTAATTACGTCCCGGTACACCATCCACAGCTTCATAAGGAGTGTGGAAGCGCATATAACCGATTTTATCCTGCGGAAGCAGGGAAATACGACCATCTGCATAAATGGGGATATTCTTACCTGTTTGGTCTACCACATAATCTTCCTTGATTTCAATAGCCGGAAGTCCGATACCTGTAAAAATGGTAGAAGCCAGTTGCGAGGTGATAAGCCCGGTAGACATATACATTTCATTACCTGTAAGCTGCATCTTGAACTTATCACCGAACTCGCTTGACCCGATGATGTTCTTGACGAATGTGCCACGGCTCATAATCATCTTGGGGAATGTGCCGTAAATAGATTTCAGCTCATTCAGTTTCTGCTGCAAGTAAGTGACGAAATAGTTTTTATCCTCTGTGTCCGGCTTGATAAACTTGAACGGCAAGTCGATGTTCAATAAGTCAATTCCTCCGGCATTGTCGTCCTTGTTCTTCACGCTTGCTGCTCCAGTCATCAACAGAGAGCCTACGATAATGTCCATACGCTTGTGCGGTGCCAGCAATACCTGACGGTAATCGTCATAGATGAAGTCCACGATGTCACGCATGGCTGCTTTCTGGTCTTCCGGTTTGGCGGCATTATACTTATCTATCAAGTCCTGCAAGTCAGACAAACGGTCGATTGAGATTTGATAGCGGTCACCCAAATAGGCAATCTCACCATATCCGGAACCGATATTCCTGCGTTCACGGATAGGCTTTTCGCCATAACGGGAGTTGATGGAACCAGCCATCACGCCAGTAACCTGACCGATGTAGTCTTTAAATACACGAGTAGTAGTCCTACGGAAGCCCAAATACTGCTGCCAATAAATTGTGTCCTTTCTTGTCTTGAGGACACGCTGAATCACTGCATTTACAATGTTCGGGTCATTAAACAATGTATGAATAGTTAGCATCATATATTAGTCCTCCTTTCTTTATTTTGCCATTATACCTGCGTTTTTCAACGCTGTCAATAATCCGTTAAAGTTTTCTACCGACACCGTACCAGATGCATCATTCACTTTGGCTGCCTGATTTACACCTCCAAGAGCAGAAGGCGTAGCTGCTGTTAAAGTATACTTGTTAGCTTGTGCTGCAACCCCATCCAATTTGGCTTTATCTTCCTTACTCATCAAACCGTCCTGACTAGAAGAAGCCTTAGGAATTGATACAGTGTCTTTTTCTTGTTTGACATCCTGAGCATTAAACTGGAAGTGCGGCATATTCGCCTTGTCAATATCTGCGAAAGGCATTACCAGCTTGGTCGGTTCGATTTCAAACGCACGCATCAAAAGGGAAACCAATACTATGCCATCCTCTACCTGCTTCCTTTCATACAGAGCTGAATTTGCGATAACTTTGGGCGTTGTACCATCTGCGGCTGTCGCTTCGTAAAGAACTGTTCCAGCTTCTAGATTTTCTCCAAAGTCTGCCGCTAACGTCAGCTTATCAAAAGCTTTGTCAGCCTTGTCAATAGCGTTGATTGTCGCTCCATGCGCACCGTTACCCAAGTGCATACCTTTGTAAGCCAAAGAACGTTTCTTGATTTTCAATGTGGTATTGGAGCCTGTTGTAAACTTCTCATATACTTCCACACGGATAGCCACTTGGGATGTTTTCTTCACCAAGTCAGCTGCAATCGGTGTGAATGAGGGCAAGTACGAGCCGACAACGAGGTTGGTTGTGTCCAACTTGTACGGACCTCTGCGTCTGCGTCCGGTTTCTACGTCGTAGCGTTCTTCCTGCTCAACTTCCGGTTCAAGATTATACTTAAATCCTGCTGCCATAAAATCACTGTTTTTGTTGTTCTACAATTTCTTTAGTGTCGTCTGCAATCATTTTCGCAAACGCCTGAGTCTCATTCTCCAGTTCTTTTTTTGCTGTATCTGGAGGAACTACACCCTTAAAGCCGTCATTCGCAAACTCCTGCTTCAAGTCCTTGAAGTATGCGTCCAAGTCCTCATCGTCCTTAATGGCGCATCGTTTGGCGTAGTTTTCGGGAATACCATACTCCTTTGCCTTTGCCAAAATCTGCTGGCTACGTGTTGCTTGAGCCTTTTCCGTTTCTAACTGTGTTAGCTTATCAGAAAGGTTCTTGTTGGAGTCAATTAAAGCTTGCGCCCATGCAGGCACATCGTCTTTATTCTCTTCCGTTTTGGTGGTTGTGGTAGTCTCGATTGGCTTACCGTCTTTAAGGTTATGCCTCTTCTCGTAGTTAGTCACTGCCGTTTTTGAAGCATCCCCGGCACGGAAATCACCATAGGAATTAAGCACGTCCGAAAAACTGATACCCTCAACAATGGAGTTTACTTTTGTCTCGTCCGTTACACCCTCTGCCTTTTTGGTGGCAATGCGGGTAAGAATAGCAGTGTCCACCCCAGCGAATTTCTGTTGTAGCCCTGCTAAGATTTGTTCTAAGATTGTCATACCGTATGAATTTGATTTATAAATTTCTACGGTAAATTTCGTTATTTATAAAGAAGGTGAAAAATTATCAGATAGGTGATACACGACAATAAAACGATTGTCGTAAAATGGTATAAAAAAAGGCGTGAAACCGAATGAATCACGCCTAAAATATATCACGACAAAAACTTATACTTATACTCCCAACACTATATTTGCATCAATATTTAGCTTCCGGCTTATCTCACGAGCAACTTTCAAGGTTGGTTCACATTTACCAGATATATAATCACTTAATCGTGATGGGCTGACACCAACTAACTTTGCAAGTGATTTTTGATTAAGCCCCATTTCGTACATACGAAGTTTAAGAACATCCACAAGTGTTGGTTCTCCCAATGCAAAATGTTCTTCGGAATAATCAGCAACCAAATTAGAAAGAAGCTCCAATTCTATGCTATTTGGGTCATTCAAAGGAGTATCATCTTTCACTAATGGAAGAAGTTCCTCTACTCTTTTCACCGCCCATTCATATTGGGCTTGATTTTCTATCTTTGTCATAATCCTAAATATTAGCGCAATCTATTTTATCATATTCTTTATGAGTACCAATAAAGCGAATATACACAAACTGAATAGTGAATTTAATCACTACTACCAAACGATAGTTATTGCCTTTGATATTGAAAACATAGTGTTGATTACCTACATTATCAACGCTATTAAACGTTTTCTTAATATCGGCAAAACAGGTCCACTTGCTTCTTTTCACAATGGTAGTCCATTCTTGCAAAGCGACCTTTGAATCGGGATGGTTCTCTGCATATTCTTTTAATGCTTGTTCGGTAAATATTCTCATTGGTTACTCAATTATCGTGTGACAAAAATACATATATAATTCTATAATTCAAAATTATATTCTAATATTTATAATTTAAAAGAGCAAAAAAAAATAGCGGCAACTCTTTGAAGCCACCGCTAACTATTTTTCTTATACTAAAACTATAAGTCCCGTAATTTTTCTAACTAAGAGGCGTTTTTCTTTCCCTTATCTCCGATTTGCTCATTCTTTGCTGCTTGTTCCTCTTTGCTGCTTGTTCCTCTTTGATTTCTTTCAATTCGCTTTCGATGCGGTCAGCATTTCCGGCAAACATGATTCCCTCACGCGTTGACCAGATGCCACCACTGACAGCGGAAACGGCAGTAGTCACCTTATCATTCAAATCATCAATCATATATGGAACCAGTTCTGTTTCTATGTCAATGGTCTGCGATGCCTTGCTAAACTCGGTTGGATTGATAGAGCCTAAAGCGGAAACAATGAAATTTACTCTCCGCTGCAAGAACTCACCGATAACCTCACCGTGATTTTCTACCGCCATATGTGCACCCATAAACATGAAGCGGAAAGCGGTTCCTGATGCTTTGCCTACCCCCTTCAACGTCTCAAAGGATATTCTTGGAGTGTTTGACATATCATAAGCCATATTAGTGAGTGTTTCTGCTTCAAAACGTACCGTATCCGGAACTTGGTTCCACGTCAGATACTGGGCATCCGCACCTTCACCTGTAAGTTTGACCATTCTATCCTTAACCTTACCCATGAAACCCTCTACATCTCCAATTAGCTTCAGCAGTGGGAAGAAATGGTAGTCTATACAATCAGCATAATTAGATAACAGTTTTTCCAGCCGGACACGGAATGTCTTTATCTTCTTGCAATAAGATTCAGGACGATAAGCATAGAGAACCGGTAGTTTTGGGAATCCATGAGCAAAAGGCGTTCTTTCTTCATACCCTTTAGACAAATCCCATTGATAAACCATTTTGTCCGTGATAGTCATAAAGCAGGTGACCTCCGAATCATCCATGAGCTTCTTTTTATACTCACGTGAGAAAGCAATCATTTTACCTTCGTCGTTAAAGAACGGGTATAGCTTATCACCTCTGAATGGAGACCATAACACGCTTTTCAGTTTCTTGGTGGGCTTGACCTTGCCACCGAACGTAGTCTTAACTTTCTTCCAAAACTTTGCCCAAAACGAATCATCATCGGTAACATACCAATATTCTGCCGCTTCTTGTTCGGAGAGCCAGGCACGGACAATCTTCTTGTTTTGGTATTTGATTTTGTTGGATTTAAATACAGCCTTTACCGCATCCAGCAGCTTCTTTTCATCATCATCAGTCGGAATGCAATCCATAGACGGTTCTGTGCCGACCGTGAAAGCAGTTTGGATGTTCACGATATCCTGTTCCAATGGAATGGAGATACGGTTCACCGGTTCAGTCTTATACTTTGCTTCGATTTCATAAGTCTTACCCGTTTTTTCATCGAAGTGCTTCTCTGCTTCTTTTTCAAGAACCTTTCTGTCCGGATATTTCTTTTTGTCAACCATGATTTCATGTCGTTCCGGATTCCAATCATCCCAAAGTTTGCAACGGTCGGGAAGTTCAGTCTTCCTACCTTTCTTCAGGTAGTTTATCTTCTGCCCGATGTCAGGCAATGCTAATATTTCTTCTAAATTCAATGGCATAGTTTATATTTTTAATGTGTGAATATTCCTGTTAAATCTTTCGGCTTCTGAATCTTACCAAGAAACTCACCCAATACATAGTAACGTACAGCATCTATTCCGTGATTGTCATGGTCTTCCGGTTCGTTGATATAGTTCCCGTCCTTATCCTTTGCCCAAACATACTTTCTGAACTCGCTTTGCAAGTTGTACGAGCGTTTGGTTATATAAATCTCCATATCTTTCATTTTGTCAATTCCGGCATTGATAGAGCCTGCACCTTTCTCTACGGCATATATCTTGATTCCTCCGTTGTGTATCTCTTGAATCAAACGTGGGTCTGCGCTGTCAGCAATGACTTTCAATCCCCACGGGCGAAGAGTCTTGATGATGTCAGAAGAAAGCAATCCAGTACGGTAATCCACTTCATCCAAGTAAAGGGCGTTATCAACGATACCACAACGAATGGAAGCAGACGGGTCATGCGTATAACCGAAGTCTTGCCCGAAAGCAATTTTCTTTGCCCAAGCCGGGAACTCGTCAACAATGCCCCATTTCTTGAATACGGCACCTTCTGCAACGTCAGCCCACCGGCCGATAACCACATGAGCATACTTTTCAGGATTACTCACCTTCATATCTTCCACCTCTTTCAGGAACTCAGGAGAAAGGTTATCCAAGTTATCAAAATACGTAGTATGGATATGGAGCACATTCGGATGAGTGGAAATCTGAACCTGCACACCGTCAATCTCTACCAGCTTGTGAGTTTTCTCAATGTATTTCTTGTAGATGAAGTGATTGGAATCGCATGGGTTCATTATAATGATAATTCGGTTCTGAATACCCTTCTTGCGAATGGAGAGCATTATCTTGTCGAACTCATCTTCGCTTGTCCACTCTTCCGCTTCATCGCAGACAAAAGTCGTAATGCCTTGAATGGATTTCAGTTTTGCTGTCTGGTTTCCGGAAGAAGTCTTGATACCCCGAAACATGATACGGCTCTTAGTCATCTTATTGACTATGTCCGTCTTTGTGGTCTTGAAATATTTCGTGGTACCGTCCAAATCTATCTTCTCCATCATTTCGGGGATGATAGACATACCGGCAGAAACCATCGTGTAACGGGTGTAAAGAATCTGATGAACTATTTTCTCTACGGGAGTCATTTCAAAAGTCAACCGCTCAATAAAGGTAGAAGCATTGAAAGACTTTCCCGAACCACGCCCACCGGTAATAAGAATTATAAATTTTTCCTTATCCTCGTATAATGGATGGTAAATTTCTTGAGGTACTATCATTTCAGCTTGTCTTTAATCCAAGAATCAATGTTGATGCCATGCTCTATGTCTGTTGGAATATCAGCGTCTTCATCTTGTTTGCGCTCAATCTTTCTCCAATCTTCATCATGGTGGTACAGCCAAACGGACATTGCTTGCAAATTAGGAGCCAACTCGCTTTCGCTTACTTGTAATTCATCTTCGCCCGTCAAATTCCCTTCTGAATCACGGAGCTTTCTTACCACGGTGCTTTTGGTTTTTATGCCACCGAGAGCCATTGCAAGGAATTTAGCCCTTACAGTGGCATTGATTGTCGCGCGCCCACGCGCTAAGACTTCGGATATTTCGGTGTACTCACTTTTCTTTTCGCAGAATGTTTGAGGCAAAATCCCTATGGCATAAGCAATTTCCTTGTCAGTGAATCCCTTTTTGGCATACGATTCCACGAGAGAAAGAAATTCCTCGCTTGTATAATCAAACTTAGGCTTTCTTCCTCCTTTACCTTTTCTATTTTGAGATTCACTATTGCTCATATTACTTCTTTAATTTTCCACATTTCTCACATTGTTCATACCTGAACTCAGAGAACATCACACTACCTTTCCAAACATAATGATGAACACAAAACAGGTTTTGCTTTAGAACATTCCTTATCCAAAGTATAAAATCGCCAATCATAATTTTAACCGTTATTGTTACCCATATAGACACGGCGAGAAATTGGCTTGTTTCCATAGACATCAACTCCTCTTTTTGAGAAATAGCTATCTATTTTCTCAGCATATCTTCCCATTATGGATTTCGTTCTATCCCTTATGTTTCTTTGTCTTGCAGAACCTAACCCGTATTGTCTTCCAGCGTTGTACATTATTCGTCTGGACTGCTGATATAACTGGCTATATGTTTTCTTTCTAACTCAGCTTTCCTCCCAATAATTAATCTATTCTTTCTACTTGTTCATCAAAAACTTCTCCCTTTATAAACTTCATATCTGGTTCATACCCGAACCTTTCGCAGAAAGCGGCTTTAGCTTCATAGGTATCAAAGGACAACACCACATAGGCATCCATGTTCTCGGCTTGCTTCTGTGCGTTTTCTTTCACCTGATGTTTGACCTCTTTCATGTGGGCAACCTTTTCGACACGTTCCAACTGCTTGGCGGCTTTATCGGCTTCTTTCTGTTCGGAAACTGGGACCATCATATCAGACAAAGCATCCGCAATAGAGTTTTCCTCTTCGGTCTGCAAAAGATAGTCGACACCAATCATATTCAAGTCTGCATCGGTCAGACCTGCATCTTTCCAGTCAATATCAGGAACAATACGGGCAAGAGCGTCAAAATCCCATGTCCCTTGTGCATTAGGGTTGTTCATTAGAATGTTTAACTCCTTTTCCTGCTGCTCGTCCACGTCTATGACATCGACACGAATGCGGTAGTCGTTATCGGGAAACTTTTGCAATTCGTCCATGACAGACAAACGCTGGTGCCCGCTGACTACGGTAAGACCAGTACGCTTGTTCACGACAATTCCACCGACTAAACCAAACTTCTTGATGCCACGTTTCAGTGTCTTACGTGATTCATCGGAAAGTTTTCGGGGATTATAATCCGCAAAGTGAATGGCAGAACGATTAAGTTCCACCGATTCACTCTTTATGTATTTTGATAATTCCATATTAGCCATTACTTAGACCGAAACCTCTCTGCCGAAGAGTATTCCTTTCGGCTCTTGCTATAAGATTATCACGAGATTGTTTTGCACGCCTGCTTGCAGCACTGCTACTCCATGTATTTTTTCTTCTCCAGTTAGCTTCGCTCAATCTTTCTGCCTGAGCATATATCTGTTCTCTTGTCTTTCTTTTTCTGACTCAGCAATCCTCCTTATTAATTTTGTTGATTATGATACTCCCAAAGCACTCTTTCAGCCATCGGGAAAACTCTGTAAATTCTCTGTAAATCTTGCGGGTAATTCTTCTCCATCCAAAGCATACAATCAAGATTGAAACCTACTCCCGAACTGGCTTTCAATGAATATCGAACAGGTTCGGGTAAATTGTGCTGCCTCATATAAGCAAGAATATCCTTTTGTGTCCAATCAGCCAAAGGATAAACCATACCGTTATTCTCGTAACCGTTTACCTCATACCCTTTCAACATAAGCCTACGATTCATACCATCAGCTTTTTTCATGCCCAAGAATGTATAATAAACTCCATGAGTAAGCTGCATAGCCTTTACCACATCTGCCAACTTCAATAGCTTTACTTTCGGATTTGGCACACAATACATACCGCCACGGAGAATATAAGTAAGATTCCAATGTGGTACTTGAACAAACTCTATTTTCGGATATTTGGCTTTAGTCCAGTTTATCCAACGGTTAATATGTTCCAAATTCTTGACAAAATACATGAACACGCAAACAATCCGGTCAAACTTCGGATAGACTAAATCAAGCAGAACAAGCGAATCTTTACCAAGTGATAAAAACAGTAAAGCCTCATTCGATTTTACCCGAATGAGGTCTATATATTGACTCGCTTGTTCTACTTTGTTCATAGCTAGCCACCACTTAAACCAAATGAAGTACGAAGATCACTGTAACGCTGTCTGCGTGATCCTAACTGTGTGGCACTTGCTGTACCTCTACGATTGGCAACCAATCTACCACCTGCCCCTGCACCATTCATATTTCTGCGAGGCCCGGCTACTCTGTTAATTCTTCTTGCGACTCTGCTTTCTAATTTTAAAAATTAAACAAATCAATCTATATGTTTTTCTAATATCTTGCCCAAAGTATAATTCATTTGTGCAGCAAGATATTCTTCGCCTTGATGTTCGTAAACAATATCATTACCGTTTTCATCTGTGAGAATAACAGCTTCTGCTGCTTTCACTTCAACGATAATATAAGGACGTTTACCTGTATATGCACCTGTCAGAAGCTTGATTGCATCGTACTTGATAGGCTTCAATTCTACCTCACCTTCTTCAGGCAGTTCTGCATCAGCCGGATATTCTTTACCGCCACATAGGTAAGTGATATACTTCTTAGCGTTAGTTGGTCTGATTTCACGGTATTCGTGGGTTTTCTTGCCTGCCAAGATTTCATCGAAATACTTCTGTTTGATGCTTAATGTAAGAATGTTCATAATCGTGTCATTTTTTTAATTAATACTCAATAGTTGCGGGGGGCTGAATCGAACAACCGACCTTCACCAAGTCAAAGTGAAAAGCTACCACTGCTACACCCCGCGATAGTACCCCAAAGGTACTACCACAACCAAAGATAACGAAATATCTTCAATCGTTATACACGACAATCGGCTTATTGTCGTGAACTAAGCCATTTATCCCGTCTTTCTCTACACGCCTCTAAGGTAGGCGCACAACAAGCAAAGAGTTCACCACTTTCAGTACGGTAATCGTACTGGTACATTCTCACTCTCTTTCTGCCTAACTTCGTTGCGTAGGTAGTGTAATTCTCTTTGCCGGGCTGGCATACGCTGCAACCGTTTACATTTATTGAGTTCATAATTCAAGTAATTGTTTCGTTTTATCCACGTCTACAAAACTCGTCCACCCTGCTTTATGCAGCTTTATAGCTGCCTCTCTGATTGTGATTTTGCCACTCTTGACACTTTCTTTCAAAGATTCTAATACATTCTTCATTCTTAATTCATTTTTACGTTCAATCTTTCTTCACTCGTATAAGCCACTACAAGCCCAGTTTCATCATGCTGTATGGTGATGTACTTTTCACCCCTCTCTATAGTAGAGAAGTCATAAGGGGTTACCATCTTACCCAATACCTTGCCCAGTTGCTTCATCAGTGGGGCTTCAGGGCTGATAACTAAAACTAAATCTGCTTTCATAATCGTGTATATTGTGGTAGCCATAAGGCTACCGGATTAGAACTCAACCAATATCAATCTTTCTAAAGAACCTGATGCTTTCACCCACATATGATTATGTCCGAAACCATAATCGAAAAACAGTTTAAAATAAGGGTGTCTTACTATTAAAGAGCTCATACAGCCTCTTAACTCGTCTTCTGACATACAAGAAGTTATTTCATTGATAATTTGAACGAAAAGGTGTAAAACTTCTGGTTCATTATTCAATAACGGTTTTTCTATAATTGCTTTTAAAAATATATATTCTTTCATATTCTTCTATATTGCGCAGGGCTTTCGCCCTGCTGATTAAACTTATGCTAATTCTATCGCTCTTGCAGGCACACAAATCATAGTCCATGTTTTGCCCTCTTTTAGGTAATCCACAGAGTATTCAACTTCAAAAGTGCAAACATTCATATCAACACCTGAAATAGTACCTTCTACCTTACCATTTTTAGTAGTTACGACTACTGATTGACCTTTCTTAAATTCTGTTGCTTTCATATCTTATATATTTTAATTGTTATTACTTCGTTTCTGACGATGCAAATGTATGGGTTTATAATTACACTTCAAATAGAATAAAGATAAAAATGTAGCGATTTAATAAACATTAGCAAAAACACAATTGTAAGGTTATACAATTACACATTTATTAATAAATCAATCTTCTTGACGCAATAAATAACTACTTTTATTGCATTATTGATTTTATCATATTATATTTGTTCCGTTTATTATAATATACATTTGAAATGGATATAAAAAGTATCATTAAAGAAAAGGGCTACACCATTCAGGATGTAGCAAAAAAGATGGGTGTAAATAGAGTTACTCTTACTCTTACCTTACAAGGAAATCCCACCTACAAAAAGTTGAAAGAGATAGCTGACGCCATTGATTGCAATATAGTTGACTTCTTCCGAGACGAAACAAATAACTCTTCCACTTGTAAAGGAGAAGATAGTGAAATCACCGCCCTTATCCAGTATAAAGAAAACTTCTACAAAGCCAATACGATAGAGGAGCTAAAGAAAATCGTATCTGAAATCGAAAGGAAAAAATAAAAAAGGCGCACCAAAACGATGCGCCTTCTGTTGTCAATTAGTTCTTGATTTTATATCAGAGCCTCACGGCTAGAATATCAGAATCTGACAGCTTCCATTCTTCTGAGAAGATTATTATATCTCTCTTGTATAAGAGCTCTTTGTTTATCGGAAGCTGTTACAATCTTTCCCTTATATTTCCGCATGACAGATTCATTCATGCCAATTTCCTTTGCAAACTTACTGGCATTTATGAAAGGAAATGCCTCGAAGAATCCGCTTAAATCATATATGTAATCAACAGAATACCCAGACTTATACCACACAGGAAAGTCTCCATGTTTTTCTTTATAATATTCAGCCTGCTCTTCAAGTACGGACATAAAATCATCTTTCGCTTCCTGCTCTGTAAGCCCAAAACCGTACGCTCCGTTCACATCCTCCGAATATACGGAAATACCCCCATCATTCGCCTTTTCAATAATTGCCTTAATCTTCTTCATAATCGTGTATTTTAAATTCGTCAATTAAAGCACCCACCGAAGTGGGTGCAGTCCTTTCACTTCTTTAACCCTGCCTTTTTCAACATACTGTCAAGAGTACCATTGGGTATCTCTTGAGACTGATGTCTGCCAACAGGAATAAAGTAGTCAAAGTCGGGATGAACATATTTATAATGTTTCTTTCCCTTTTTGATTGTCCAGCCAGCTGATTCAATCAATTTGTAAAACTCTGAATACTTCATAAAATCAAAGAACATTTTTAATTGACACTACAAAAGTAACATATTTGTTACAATAAAACAAGCAAAGATGAAGAAAGAAATAACATATTTGTTACTTTTAACACCGTGTACACATAACAAAAGCCGGAGCACTAAACTCCGGCTCATTAATTGATTAGCCCTTTGATTCTTAACCGATTTACGATTTCGGTATAAAGATACTCTATATCCCCGCTGAAATCCCCATAATTCTGATACAGAAACACGACATCAGCGCAGTTGTCGGAAATTGTACTCTTGGACTGAACCCCAA